>ENA-UONZ01000447-UONZ01000447.1-human-gut-metagenome-genome-assembly--contig:-C93old-NODE-447-length-68362-cov-14.285022_pt1 | contig 68362 bp, 53 predicted proteins | sample MGYA00242468_ERZ724015 | MGnify/ENA metagenome assembly ERZ724015
GCTACCTTAACCCACCGTCTAAAGCCAGTGGGATTGCGGTAGCCTTATTTCAAAAGCCTGCTTAATACTGTCATAATGCAGGAATTTTCCTTCTGCCGCAAATGCTTCGATCTGCTCTTTCGTCGCAAACATATATCCATCCGTCTCTTCTGTCTGAAGTTTCAGATCTTCATCTGAAATATCCATCACAAAACGATAGACATCCACAAAATAATTGTCCCCTTCGCCCGGGTTTTCTCTTTTATAAGTGAACAGATAACCGCCCTGGGCATTGCTTACATCAAGCCCGGTCTCTTCTTTTACTTCACGCAGAACGGCATCGTAAGAAGCTTCTCCGGCCTGTGCTGCACCTCCGGATACTTCCCACCAGCCAGGTGCCCATGCTTTTGTCATCACACGCTTTGTAATCAGAAAAGTGCCGTCTTCTCTTGCCACAACGCCAAGCACTGTCAGATGATATTCTCCGTCTTTTAAGTGCCAGTCGTTTCGTTTCATCGTGCGTCCGGTTGGTTTTTTATTTTTATCGTATATATCCCATAATTCCATTTGTTTTATCTCCTGCTGTTTTATTCAAACATTCTTCCGGTATTCTTCTGTGCACCTCTGCAATCCGCCGGAGGCTATATTAGATGGGAGATTGACTCCCGCCACTGATACAAGCTTGTTGCTCACCGCCTGCAGAGGCGAGAGTCATCTCCCATCTGATATACTCTCCTGTCTCTTTTATGATAGCATTGCATCGTAAGCTTTGCAAACATAAAAAATCTCTGCGGAACATTTTTTGTTCCACAGAGATTTTCTTTTTTACACTGTTTTTTAATTGTCAACCTTCTTGATTTTCAGGTTGACAATCTTTTTTTCTCATGTTACATTGTTACCAGAATTTTACAAGGAAGGTAACATCATGAACCCAAATTTTTATGATCAGGATGATCCGATCCTCTCCCGTGAGGATGCCATCGCCATCCTGGATACACCGGATGAGAAACTCGATGATCTGATCGCCCGTGCGGAGGGACTTCGCCGGAAATACAAAGGCAACCGCGTCAGCATTCACATTCTAACAAATGCCCGCAGCGGCAACTGTTCCCAGGATTGTGCCTACTGTGCCCAGTCCTGCCGTTCCAAAGCGGATATTGAGAAATACAAGTGGGTAGATGAGGAAAAGCTCTATCACGACAATGATTTTGTAAATGAACATCATTTATCCAGACACTGCATTGGCCTTAGCGGCATGAAATTTACCGATGCAGAGATTGAAGAGCTCGCCCGCCGCATCCGTAAAATGAAAGAACAGGGAACACACCTTTGCTGTTCCATCGGATTTCTGACGGAAAAGCAGGCAAAAATGCTCAAGGATGCCGGTCTTGACCGCATCAACCACAATCTGAACAGCAGCCGTGCGTACTATCACAACATCTGCACAACCCATACATTTGAGCAGCGTGTGGCAAACATCCGCATGCTTCAGGGGCTGGGATTTGAGATCTGCAGCGGCGGTATCATCGGTATGGGTGAAAGCAAAGAAGACGTCGTGGATATGCTTCTGGAGCTGCGTGAGATCCAGCCGGAGGCTCTGCCAATCAATTTTCTGCTGCCGATCAAGGGCACACCGCTTGGGGATGCAGATATTTCCGGTCTGACAACGGAATATTGCATGAAAGTCCTCTGCCTTGCAAGACTGCTCGTACCGAAGTCCGACATCCGCTGTGCTGCCGGCAGAGAAGTCTACTTCAAAGGAGAGGAAAAGAAACTGCTCAGTGTCGTGGATTCTATCTTTGCTTCCGGATATCTTACTGCCGGCGGTCAGGGCATCCAGGATACCATCAAAACGATTACCGATGCCGGATTTACTTATGAAATTGAATCTGCATGATTTTTCGTACTTTACATCCGATATGAAGTGACCTGACTCTGTCTGATACAGCCTCCGGCGAATTGCAGAGATATTCGTCAAGCGGATATTCGCAATCCGCTTTGCTACTTGCTCATAACCAAATAACTGCTCCGCAGTTTATCAGAAGGAGCTTGCACTCCTCCTGATACAAGCAAGTCCCCACCCACTGCTTATTGCTTTTCGCAATTGAAGCAGGGGACTTACTTGATTTGGTTAAATCGTGAAATCATGGAAATATATTACAAGGAGAACTTTTCAAATGAACGTTACAAAAACTGCTGCCTCGCAGCACAGTAAAACTTACGAAATGACCGTCACCGCACTGATGACAGCTGTGACCTGTATTTTAGCTCCGCTGTCCATTCCGATCGGTCCGGTTCCGATTTCTTTCACAAACCTTGCTATTTATCTTTCTTTATATCTGCTCGGATGGAAACGCGGCACGATCAGTTATCTGGTCTATCTGTTGATCGGTCTGGTCGGCGTTCCGGTATTCTCCGGGTTCACAGGCGGAATCGGCAAGCTTGCCGGTCCTACTGGTGGCTACATCATCGGTTTCATCGCCATGGCAGTGATCGCCGGACTGGTGATCGACAAATGCCATAATCGCTGGCTCCAGCTGCTCGGCATGATCATCGGAACGGCTGTATGCTACGCTTTCGGAACTGCCTGGTTCTGTATCAGTGCCAACTACACCGTTGGTGCCGCATTGACGGTATGTGTGATTCCTTTTATCCCGGCTGACCTGATCAAAATGGTTATTGCCATGCTCCTCGGACCGGAGATTAAAAAAAGAATCCGCTAAAAAAGAATTTCAGGAAAAAAATTTAAACTGAAATGTTGTTTTTTCGTTTTTGTTTTTGTCCGAAGAAATGATCTGGATTCCGTGATCGATCACTTCTTCGGATTTTTCTATATACTGATAATGGTACTGTGTGCCTGCCAGATCTTCAAAGATCAGCTGATCTCCCACCTGAAGTTCTGACAGGTTTTTTGTAAATGCAGCAATTCCATATACGGTCATGCCCTCCGTATCCCACGGCATGGATGTCCCATCTCTGCAAAGTGAGAATGATGCAGTATTTGCATCAAAGGTATTTAATATGGCATACTCTGTATTTTGTGACGGAATCTGCAAAAATCCAACCACCACTTTACCTTCCACACTCAAAAAGGTATCCCGGTCCGGATTTTTGACGTTTTCCAGCAAGATTTCTCTTTCCTGTTTTGCTTCATCCAGCAGTCTGGCTGCCCGTTTCTGATCCTGTATTCCAAAATGAAGGCAGGTGACGGCTGCTGCCCCCAAAAGCAGCAGCACGATCATCAGCCCTGGCAGGAACCAATTTCCGGTACGTATTTTTAATTGTTTTTCCGCACATTTTCTTTGTATTTCTGCCATATAAATCTCCCCCCAAGTCTCTTTGTCTTCGCAGTCATTCAGTTGCAGGCATTTTAACCTTCACCGAATGATTACTTTATTTTCATGGTTTTTTTCTGGAATCCGACTTTGGCTGTCAGTTTTTTCCTTAACTTTTTCTTTGCTTTTTTCGGTACCACAAAGACGGCTTTTTTATGAATACCCTTAAATGCATTTTTACCGATCTTTGCGATCGTCACTGACTTGATATTGATCTTCTTCAGATTTTTATTCTTGTAGAATGCTTTTGCCGCAATGCTCTTTACATTCTTGCCGATCGTTACCGTTGTCAGCTTCTTGTTGCCTTTGCATACATTTGCACCGATTGCCGTCACCTTGAACTGTCTGCCGTTGATGCGGATCGTTGACGGAATATTCATCTTCTTCGCTCCCGGCTTTTTGTAGGATACCAGCATGACAGCCTTTTTGGATGTCACTTTATATCTTGCCTTGCCAACCGGATAAATTTTTCCAATAACTACATCCTTCGGCTTATCCGATGGAGTCGGAGACGGTTTTTCCGTTGACGGTTTTTCGGTCGTCGGATTGGATACTTTTTTCCAGATTGCATACAGTTCTGTCGTTTCTGTGATATAGAATTTATCACCCGGCAGATACGTAGTTCCGCTGCCGTCTGCCTTTGTATTCCAGCTGACAAATTCCATGCCGTTATACTTAAATCCACAGTTTGCAGCCTGAACGGTGTCGTATTTTTTATACGGACTGTTCGGATCTGTCATCGCACCGCTTCCGCCGTTTGCATGGTAGATCACCTGAAGACCTTTTTCCTCTTCGATCTGCCCTAAGACTTCTGCTCCGTAAGTGAAGGAGGCCGTCATTGCCGCACCGTCTGCCAGGTTCCATCTGCCCTGCACAAATCCATGGCCGTCTTTGGAAACAGTCAGTTTGTTGCCTTCGATCGCGGCTGTTCCGGAAACTGCATGCACTTCCAGATCCACCGTATCCAGATCATTGAGGATGATCTTCTGATCATTTTCGGTCACGGCACACAGCTGCAGTGCCACTTCTACGCCGTCTGCATCTTTCAGGAACAGATTTTTATTGGTGTAGGAAATCCACTGTTTCTGTGTGGTTTCGGTTGTATCTGCACTTAATGCAATATCCAGATTTTTAATATTACCCATGCCATCATTGTATACGCTGTTTCTTGCAGTCTCTTTATTTCCGACTGCGTCGCTTACTGTAATCTCTACTTCTTTTTTATAATAACCACTGCCAATGTTCACTTCATAAGCAAATTCATTTCCTTCGCCAAGTGCTGTCCCAAGATCCCCAAGCGTTTTTTCTCTTGCAAGCGGTTTGCCATCCACCGTAATGGTCAGTTTTGCATCCGGCTCCGTGATTCCGCTGATCGTCAGCGTGCCGTCTTCTGCAAATCCAGATCCATTGGTCGGGGAGGTCAGCATCAGGGTCGGCGGTGTCGTATCGATGTTAAATACAAAACTCTGATCGAAACCGTCACCTTTTTCATTCTTGCCGTAAATCTGAATGGTATGATCTCCATCTGCCAGGTCTTTTAATGGAATGGCAATTTCTGATGTATGTTCAAACGTTCCTGTTTTTACTTCTTCGCCGTCCAGCACCCAGGTTCCGGACACTGCCATATCGGCTTTTGCCGTGAAGTTGACAGAAGATGCTGCATACGTGTCGTACATCACAATCTTTTCTGTGACATTGCCATCCTCATCTTTTTCATTTTCGCTTCTTCCAACCTGATAAACCTTCTGATCCGCTGCAAGTGTGATCTTTGCTTTTTGCGGTTCATTTAAGGTAAGGACTTCGCCAAAGGTTTCTTTTCCGTAAACAATGCCGGTCAGATTTCCTTCGCTGTCAAGAAGTTTGTTGAATGGTGTCGCACTGATCACATATTTTGTTCCGGCTGTCAGTCCGATGGTCTCAACGGTTTCTTTTCCGTTTTCATCGACATTCCTGGACTCGCTGCTGCCGCCGAGTACTGCATAGATCTGATTATTTTCATCTTTTACGGCAGAAACATTATAATCTGAAAGTTCTTCTTTTTCGCCATTTGCACCGACTTCATAAACCTTAAACAGTGCACCTTGACATTTGTCATCTGTTACCGTATCAAGGGAAGCACGGATCTGCAGATCGCCTGCATTTTCCGCATGGATTGCTGTGATCGTCTCCGGCTGGCTGCTGTTCGTATAGGCAAATGCATTTGCAGTATCAACGATTCCGGTTGTGACTTCTTCCTGACTGTACACAAGTCTTACATAATATTTTCCGCTTTCCATCGTATCCGGGATTGTGATCGCAGCCTTTCCTTTTGCGATATCCGCTCCTGTCAGAGAAGCGATCGGTGTACCGCCGTTTTCTTCCGAATCCGGATTTTCCAGAATGTAAATATCAAGTTTCTCCAGATCAGACATTTTGTCGTTTCCTGTCCATGTCAGATTTATCTTATTATCTGTGTTGCTGTAGTTCTGTTTATCCATCTGAACTGCGGTGACCTCCGGAAGCGGATCTACGCCATAGAGGATCAGTTCAGAAGAACTTGCTGTTTTTATCGTATAAGTTTTATTTGCCAATGACGGATCAGTAAAGGAGACAACAAGGGTTGCTTCTTTCTTCTCTTCATCATAAGTAAAGTTGGCATTTGCAGTCTCATTCTGTTCATCGGTTTTGTCATTATCATAATACTGGAGCAGATATGGCGTTCCATTCTCATCGGTAACTTTGAGTCCTTCTTTTCCTGCTTTTGCCTCTTCCAGTGATTCTGCTGAAAATGCAATGCTCAGAACCTGTGCCACGCCGTCCTGGAAATTGCCAAGCGTTACGTTATGCGTGGTTCTTGTAATATCAGAGCGAAGGCTGGAGCTGATTTTTCCGTCTGCATCTGCCAGGGTGCTGTTTTCGCTTGAATCCTTCTGGTAAATATTCGGGCCGATGCTCATGTAAAGCATATCCTGTTTTTCTTCATCATAGCCAACGGCGTACCATCTGCCGGAAATACCCTCTGTGCTTCTTGCTTCTTCCAGATACTGCGGATAGGTTGGATTTACTTTTGCCTGTGAGCCAAAGGAGAGGTCGCCACCATAGGCATAAGAAATACCGGTTGAGAATCCGAGAACTTTCAGTGCACCCCAGATACGCTTTGTGTTCAGTCCAAGTGCCGCACCGCCGATCTGGATACCGCCGATCAGCGGGATCACATCCGGAATGCTGACGATCGCCTGTGCATAAGCTTCAAACGCTTCCTGTGCATCACTGCTGGCATCAATCACAATATAGCCCTTGCCATCGATGATGCCCATATAGTTGATGCTGCACTGCACCAGCGTCTTGAAATAAGGGATCCACTGTGTCTCCAGTTTCGCATATTCCATGATCTTGATGTCCGTGTTTGCCACTTTCAGGTTCGAAACCTTGATGCCGAATCCTGTCAGACCAAGGCTCATATCGGCACGGGCCTCCAGCACCTGGAAGAGATTAAACGATACGCTCAGCAGCAGTTTGATCGGAGGTACTTCGCTGCAGCAGAAGATCGTATCATACAGATTTTCAAATCCGCCGCCACCGCCGATGATCCAGCATACACCGAAGGAATCCAGGTTGATGCCAGGTTTGATACCTTCCACATAGAAATACAGGTTATCCACAACCGGGATCTTATTTTTACTCTTTATCCCCAGTTTGATCTCCAGCGTGATGGATTTCAGGAACGATGCACTTCCTTCCACACCCATCGACCAGTCATTCACTGTGTTGACCTCCAGCGTTCCTTCGATGTTCGGCATGGAATCTGTGTAGCCCGGAATTTTTACTTCGGCTGAGAAATTCACTCCGATAAATCCCTGATTCATGCCGTAGAGTACATTTTTTACCTCTACTTTTGCATCGGTATCGCCATCATCATCCCCTTCTTTTTTGTTATTCTGGTTGTTTGCGACTTTTGTTTTCTTATTGTTTTTTGTAAGAGAACCGGAAGAGCTGCCGGTCGGTTTGTAAGTTTTTTTATACGCATTGCGGAGCGTATCTGCTTTTGCTCCGTCATTTGCAAATACATTCTGATTTACTTTATCAACCTTTTCCCCGGTGTTTCCTCTTTTGGATGTCGGAATCAGAAAGCTTAAGTCGAGCTGTGCGGAAAATGACATCACAAACCCTTCTGCATCCTCCACCTTCAGTTCTTCCACCCGATCTGCATCGCCGTCATACATCATGCCAAGCCTTGCAAAAGAAAGATTAAATGCCATCCCGGCGATCGTCATCAGACCATTTAATGCCGCCGGATAAATCAGGGTGATCTCCTCATCCTGAAAACCTTCGATCTCTTCTCCGTTCATGTTATAAGGCACAAGTCCGTATTCTGTTCCGTTTTCGATGCTTGTAAACGCAGCATTACCCTTGTAGATCCTAGTGTTTTCTACAGAAGCATTTAATGTAATATCATTAAAATCTGTGTTGATCACGCCGTCCTTCTGGCTGACTTCTACGGTACCGTTCAGGGCATCGATACAGCCGTTGATCACAACTTTGTCTTTTTCACCGCTGATCGATTTTGCAACGTATTTCACATTTGTTCCGTCCGCACCTTTATCAAAGGTATCATCTTTGATAAAGCTTCCCTGGAAGAACAGCAGCGTTTCTTCGTAATTGTTTTTATCTGCTGCGTAAGCTTCTTCGCTTGCATAGGTTTTCAGCTGATATTTTGCCTGATCCCCTGTTTTGCCTTTTTCCTGCACAACTGCGAGAATCCCGTAATAATCATTTCGATAGCGGATGTCATCCGACATGACCACCTTCAGAGCATCGCCGGTTGTGATCTTGTCAACGCCGGTCGGCGGTTCTGTCCACTCAAAACTGAGCTGATATGTGTCCGGTTTCATCGTCTCCGTAAAAAGAATATCCAGTTTGTTTTCCTGCGGATCGATCAAAATGTTTTCTGATGGAATTTCGTACTTTTTGCTGTCGCTTGCTCCCTGTGCATACAGTGTGTAGCGGCTCTTATCCTCCAGCATGGTGAAATTGCTTCCACTCACATAGAGATGTCTCGTCAGATCATTATAGAGGATCTCCGGTGTCGCACTGTGAAACGTGATCTTCGGCAGTTCACCGTTTCCGCCCGGGCAAAGAATGTAAGTAGAACCTTCATACAAAAGATTTTCATATAACAGTCTCGCATCCGTAGAATCCGGAAGGTTAAACACACGGAACGTAATCTTTCGATAGCTGGATGCACTGTCCACTTTCGCCCGGAAATAAAACGGGATCTTGATCTCCGTTCCCCTCGTGAAATCCACATAAGTGCTCTGATACGGCACTGCATAGCTGGTCTCGTAGATTGGCTCTTTCTGATCTTCGTCAAGCGGTGTGAGACCTTCCGATGCATAAGCTGCGATGACTACTTTTTTATAATCGTTCTTCTCAGAAATATTTTTTAAAGTTGCCTGAATATCAATAATGCCGTCCTCTTTAAAGGTTCCGTCTGTATTGCGGTTGCAGGTAGAAACATAATTTTTTCCGTCTGCCGACAGATCCAGAACGGACGGTGAAGTCATATTGAAGGTTACCTGATCTGTTTCAAGATCTGTTTTTTCATTGGAAAATACTCCATAGTATGTGTTTACAATTCCTTCTTTTCCCGACTGGATCGTTCCAAGATCATAGTACATTGCCATGGCACTATCTGCTGTCCCGTACTGATCATTGCCATCGCTTGTAAAATCCAGAGTCTCATCCGGGGCAAAATCAAAGCCGGTCGCCGCCAGAGAGTTCCAGTGTGCAAAAGCGACTTTTTTTAACATTCCTTTGGAAGAGACTACGGTTGATGCCGTTGCCGTCGGACTGTAAATGTCATCGTATGCATAAAACGCAGTCGGAATATTCGCTGCATCCAGCACACATTCCCGTTTGATAATATCGCTGTCATAAGATGTATTTGGAATTTCATAATATACAAAATCCTGATCTCCGACGGCCGAATCAAGCAGCATTCTCGCCTCAACTTTTACGTCCTCACTGCCATGATTCTGTACATCGTAGTTGATCATGACCATGCCGTGTTCGTTTGATCCGGTATTTGCCAGCTCGAGCCGCTGGGTGAATTCCAGTTCACCCAGGCTCCATTTTGCTGATAGTCCCTTTGCATCCTGTGAAACGGTTACACCGCCGGACTTTATTCCTTCAAAAGAATAATCTCCGCCGAAAATGTAATCTTTTGTCTCTCCGTTTCTGGTTATGCGGAAGGAAGTAAATGAAGTGTCATAATCATCGCTGTGGTACAGCAGATCTTTGTTATTGTCGGATTTTATTGTCTTATCACCTTCCACATTTGAGATATAAAATCCGCCGTTTTTACCTGACATGCGGACAGATATCGAATCGTTCTGCAAAAGCAGCACATCTTCATCCGCCACTTTACTCTCCATACTCTGCGGTGCCGCCAGCATTTCCAGCGGAAGGCCCGTAAAGAGCACAACCGCGGAAAGCATCAGACTGAAAGCCCTCTTTAAAAATATCTTGTTTTTTCTCTTATCCATATACCTGCCCTCCTTTACTGTTCTAAATCAATATAAATATAAGTCAGATACGTTTCTTTATTCTGCGTTACAATATAGAGCGTATAGAATCCTGCCTCCAGATCCGTCAGCTTACCGTCTTTCACAACATCTGCCTTCTTCATCGCTCCGGCTTTCTGAATTCCCTTTTTGTAATATACCTTAAAGGATTCACCGGTTCTTCTGGATTTTTCCAGTACCAGATCTGCCCGATTTTCTTTCAGAATCGTCGTATCACACGGAAGCAGTGATTCGCCGTTTGCCGTGATCTTCAGATTTGCCGAGCTGATGACTTTCACATACCGTTTGACCAGTTTTTCATTTCCCACACGGTCACTCAGTAAATATGTGACTTCATGAATACCCTGCTCGTTCATCTGTTTTTCCGTCAGCATATTTTTCAGTGAAATCTGCGGATTCGAATCAATGTTATCCCAGAGCCGGAATGTCGTCGCATCCAGAAGCTGTTCTCTTAATTCTTCGGCAGTCGTTCCCTGGAAAACATTTACAACAGAGCGGTCAAACTGAATACTCGGTGCAATATCATCCAGATACTGGATCTCCAGTACACGGTAAGAAACCAGTCCTGCCTGATCGGTTGCTTTGACCTGATAACTTCCGTTTGTCGTGATCGGAAGTGTGATCCAGTCCAGTTCATCTCCTTTTAATTCGCCATCGCCGTTTTTGTCCGTCGGTGCTTTGACCGGATATTCTTTTCCGCGGAACGTGATCGTTCCTGCCTCGGACATCGTAACCTTTACGCTGCAGTCCTCTGAGCGGATATACGTTTCCGGAATGCCGGATGCGTAGACAACCGGAGGTATTTCATCGATCGAATCCACCGTGATCTGCTGCTGCGTCATATTTCCGGCTGCATCCGCAAATGTGAAATCATATACACCGTTTTCTTTGATCGCCAGAGAAATATTGGTGTTGCCGCCATATTTTCTGTTCAGACCGCCGCCGCTTACAAATACGGTTTCATCGGAGCGGAAGATAACGTTCATCTGGTTGTTTTCCAGTTTCTGTGTCACTGTGATCGTCGGTGCATTTTTATCAATGATGTCAACCAGGTCGATATCGGTCATTTCACCGGAAACACCGTTCGGCGAAGTCGCCACGATCTTAACCATTCCTGGAACCGCTGCGAAAAATTCTACGTTTCCTTTTCTTCCGCCCAGCTCGATTCCTGTCTTTGAGAATGTTCCATTGTCTTCTACCCAGTTATCATTCTGTTTATAGTATACTTTCAGTTCCGATACTGTCTTGTTAAAATCAAGACTCAGCAGAACGGAGTTGTTTGTCGGTTCGATCGGCGGCAGTTTCTCATAAGATTCTCCGTCTTTGACATAACACGGACTCCAGGAAGATACGCTGATCTTCGGTGCATCCTTGTCGATCTCCGTTACTTTTGTGCTGATCTTTGCCCGGTTGCCGCTTCGGTCTTTAAAAACAGTATCGTAGGTTCCGTTATTTTCTATTTCCCGAAAATAGTAATAGCCCTTGTCATCCATGCCCTTCTGCAGTCCCGACGTCACCGGAAGGATGGTTCCTTTTTCGTTTTCTTTATCAGAATTATCATCTGCATAGAATTTCAGTCTCATGCGGGTAAAGCTGATACCTTCTTTTTCCACACGAACCGTCGGTGCTTCCTGGTCGATCTTCGCAGCCTCAAGACTGTGCCAGAATATGTTTCCTTCCTGATCGATCGCAATCACCGTGATCTGACACGGCTTTGTGATAAGCAGGCTGTTATTGTTCGCATCCAGTTTCACACCATCAATCTGATCTGAGGTACTGTTGAAATTCAGTTTTCCCGTATCTGCCTGCAGTCCGTTTTTCACGATCAGTTTCGTCCGGCTGTCATCAGAAATGGTATAAGAAATCTTATAACCGCCACTGTATCCGATCTTTTCTGCCAGTTCGGCAAAAGCATCTTCTGACGGTGTCCAGGAACTGAAATAACTTGCCAGTCCGTCATAGACCGCATAGACTTCCGCAACGACTTCCGGAGGTGTTGTGTCTTTTTCATAAGCACCTTCCTCTTCCACCGGTGCTTCATACGGCTTCATGTTCAGCTCATCCGGCAGTGTAACCGTGATCGGTGCACCTTCGTTTCCGCACTCATCACTGTATTCAAAGGTATAGCTTCGTTCCATGTTTTCCGAATAGAGGAACGTATGCTTTAATTCCTTTCCATTTGCAGCATACAGATCTTCACTCTCGGAAGCGATCCAGACTTCAATACCGTCTGTGGTACTCTGATCTTCAAGATTTGAAATGTCCAGTGTATTTCCTTCCTGTACTTCTCCGTTCTCCAGAAATCTCCAATAAACCTTTGCATCCTTCGGTGCATCTTTATCCATGTTTTCTACCGTAACATTGTAGTCCACCGTTTTCTGCTCAGCTGCTCCCGGAATGGTCAGTTCAAATGTAATATTTGCGTTTTTGTGGAACACGATCGTTGCCTTTGATTTCTGCTTGTTCCAGCTGATCGTATAAGCGTCACTGGTATCTTCTTTGTTTTCGCTGTCATCCGTACTACTTTCACCGGTATCGTCTGTCTTTTTCAGGGAAATCTGTGCGTTTTCGCTAACACCTTCGATCGTTGCCACTACATCTTCTTTTGTTTTCTCTGTCGTGCTGTACTGGATCTGTGCCGAATAATCTCCGAAAAAGTCCTCCAGTGTAAACTGCTCCGTATATGAATTTCCATAAATATCTTCATACTCGATCTCGTAAGTTCCATCCTTACTGATTCCGCAGTAATCCTTCAGCAAGACGTTTTCGTCGTCCACCGGCACATCAAACTGACGCAGCATATCTCTTGCCCTTCCAAGCATAAAGTAAGAGCCATAATAGATGTATCTGTACATGATCTGCGGAAGTTCGATTCCATTTATTTTTTTGATATGGACTTCCATATTGAATTCAAAGTTTACCATGCCGTCCTGCGGATAAACATCCATTCTGCGGATCTTCGGCCGCTGGTTGATTCCGTAGAAGTCCTGATCTTTGGAAGAAATCGTTTCCATGACATTGCCGGCCTCATCGACAATCCTCAGCTCAATGCTGTGCGGCATATGAAGTCCTTTCTCTTTGGAAAGATCAATGTCTGCCTTGAAATCTCCCATAAGACGCAGGGTGTGGCTGCCATCTTCATTCACCAGATAATTTTCACTCAGAAAACCAAGACTCTGGTTGATATCCTTTGTGAACTCCATACCGCAGTAATAAGAGCCATCCCAATCAGATCCATATCCATCGTCTGTCTGTACCACATGGATCGGATCTTTTCCATCGATGATCAGCTGAATATTTGCATTTTTCAGATTCCGATCGTCGCGGATCTCAATTTCAAAGCTCGGATTTGTGATATATTCATCCGTTTCTCCTTCGTTCTGTGCGGTACTGTCTGTGCCAGTTGCAGTAATCTCGCTTGTGGCACTTTTTAACACTGTAAACTCTGCTGTTGGTGCCGTATGATCCACATCGGTGATATAAAACTGCTGATAGCTTAAGTTTCCATATCCATCCAGCAGATAATACAGGTGTCGCTGGTTTTCTGTATAAGCAAAACTTCTCTCTTTTATCAGCGTATCCGCAGTGTCATCGGAAGCAGAAAGATTCACTTCATACATTTCCGGATCTTTTGCAACCATCGTACTGTCTGCTTCTGTTACTGCTGCAGAAATACTCTGCCTGGAAGCCTCACTTTCTTCCACTTCTATTTTGAAATCCGGTGCTTTTGCAGAATAATAAATCTCCACTTCGTGACGCTGTGACTTCACGCCTCCAACGTTCATCAGTTCATAAGAGATCGTGTTGCTGCCTTCAAAGACCGGAACTGCACATACATCTGCATTTGCATATCCGCCTGCATAAAAGGCTGCCGCATCCTCCGCCTGGAACATTGCTTTTGCATCGGTCGGCTTTACTTCAAACGTCATCACTTTGTTTTCTGCATCATAATCCTTAAGCGGGAACCATTTCGCAGAAGCCTCGTTATCACCCGCCCAGACTTTGATCCAGTAATTGCCGGCATCGTAATCTTCCATGCCGTTTACCGCAAACTGAATGCTGCGGTTGTAAGTAATCCCTTCCGTTGTCTCAGATGTTGCACAGTTTCCAAGATAGAGAACATCTGTCGTATAGCCATCCGCTCCGGTTGCGGTAAAATCCGGTTTCTGATCATCTACAACGGTCCGGTTAAATTCATACGTTCCGGTTGCGGCAAATCCATAGTACGGAACTTTATCTGCTCCCTGATATGGATCTTCTGCTGCAAAATGAATACTTCCCGTCACTTTGCTGATACCAAATGCTTCTGTCATATCAGCATCATAATTATAAAGATAAATGTTGTCATACTGCTCCGTCGTAATGACCGGTTCTGCCGAATTACCCTGTTTGTTGCTGATGGAAACTTCCAGTTTATACTGTCCGTTTGGCAGTGTCAGACCTTCCGGAATTTCTACCGTCTGGCTGGATTTTCCCTTTATGATATTCCACCGGTAAACTTCGGTTTCCTTATCACCTTCTGTCTGTTTCAGGCAGATATAGGTATTCGGCGATGCATAATCCATATCATCCATCACAAAATGGCTGGTTCTCTGATTTGCAAAGCTGATGTCAAATGCTGCCCCGGCAAGTGTGGAGAGATATTCTGCTCCGTTTGCCTCCGGATTGTATGCATCTCCAAAATCTTCCCGTTTTACCTGCTGCCCATAATTTGCATTATCCTTTGTTTTGATCGTCACGGTATTTGCCGGTGTCCGGTCGATCTGATAACTTCCGGTTTTTACATCTTTCTTATCGGAAAATCCATACTCGTCAGGAGTCATGGTAAAGGTCTTTGTGACCAGTTTTCCTTTTGATGCATCAAATGTTTTTTTATTTCCGCTTGTCGCAAAAGCACTGCTCTTAAAACCAGACCCTGCTGCAACGGTTACATTTCCATAGTATTTATTTCCGCTGATCGCCAGGAAACGTTCTCTTACGGTCGCCGCATTTGCATCATTTAAACTGTTGTAAGTTGTCGTGATCTCATATTTCTGATCTCCGGTCATGATAAGCGTTCCGTAGGACCATTTTCCGGTCTCGCTGCTCTGATATCCGGAAGAATACGGAAGTTTTGCCGCATCCAAAAATTCTTCGTTATCGATCAGTATTTCTGATGCCTTTCCTGACACGCTGCGGATAAAATAAGCATCCTGTTCGATCGGATCTTTTACTGCCACAAACAGTTCCGCTTCATTTGCGGAAGAAGTGATCGGACCGCGGACTTTCAGCGAAGATTCTTTGTTTGCTTCGTTCGTTTTTGTTTCCGGTGTTATAATTTCCACTGCCGGAATATTTCGGTCGATTGCCGCATCTGCAAGTTTTTCGCTTATGGTTTCATTCTTTGCGATATCGGCTGCCGAGACATAAAGTGCTGCCTGATAAGTCTGGTTTGCTCCGACTGTTTTCGTCCGAATCGTAACTAGGCACTCGGTCACTTTATCGCCGGACTGGCTCACAACCGTCACATCCCCCACAGCTGCCGTAGTAAATTTGTCACTTCCCGGAAGCGTGCTGCCTTCTTCCAGCCAGAAGTAGCGGATATTGTCGATATTGATGCCGCCTGCATCTTTAACTCTCACAACGGCTTCCTGATATGCACTGTTGTCATTGTTTTCTTTGAGCTGTATGCTCTCATAAGAAATCACAGGAGCGATCTTGTCTTTTGCCGTGTAGCTGTATTTTGCTGTTACGGTCTTTGTATTATGATTAATATCACTTGCAGATACCTGCACTTTGACTCCGTTGTTTACGGAAGAATAATCAATATTTTTGTCGAATTTCAGATACAGATGAAGATCTGTTGTATCATTGGTCAGATCAAGATCGATCTTTGTCTTTCCAGACTGTGCCTCTTTGAATCCTGTCTGGTCGATCTCATCTTCTTTCAGTGCCGTCTGTGATGCATAATACCAGAATTTATTGGCATCTCCCTGTCCCTGAAGGTTCACCGTCATGCTGGCTTTTCCGCCGATCACACCCGAGGCCAGAGGCCCGGAAGTATTTCCGCTCACCGTATCATAATCTTTTACGCTGAACGCCAGAGAATACACTTCATCTTCTGACTTCGTCATTCTCGCCATCTCATACGTTTTTGTTTCTGATACAGCCTGACTGTCGATCATGATCGTCGGAGCTTCGTTATCCAGATAGAAATCTTTACTTGTACTGCCTCTCAGATCATTTGCCACAGAAAGTGTATTTCCGGAATAATCTTTGATCTCGCTCAGTCCTGCAATTTCCGTGATCGTCACTTTATAATCCGTTTTCTTTTTGTAGTTCAGTTTATCCTGCTTCTGGAAAACCATATCCCGATCCACGATAAAATCCTTGAATATGACAACCGTTTTTCCGGTTGACGACTGATCAAAAACATATTTTGCCTCAAGTTTCACCGGACTGCCGTCTTTCTTTTTGATATTTAAAGAAGCGATGATCTTTTTCCGGTTGGCATCACTGATCTTCTGGATGCGTTCATTTAAAACAGCAGATACCGTCACGGTCGTTCCGGCCTTCAGATAATTGGCTTCGTTTGCATTTTGTGTCTGGTTTTTCTGGTTCGTGGTGATCGAAACTGTTTCGACGATCGGATTTACCGTATCCAGGTATGCCCTTGTCACGCTGCATCCTGCGGATCCTTTTTTCACATTGCGAAATCCGTCCAGACTGAGCGGATTGCCGGCAAGGTCTGTGATGGCACTGCTTGTTTTTTTCAGTGTGTTATAATTGGAACTCCCAACAGCTGCTTTCAGTTTTTTCATCGTCCCACTTCCATTGGACAAGGTACCTCCATCATAACCGACAAAATTTCTATCATAATTTTTGCTGCCGTTCTGATCAATGATCGATGTCTGATAGCCGATATCCGCAAGTCCGGACACATAAAAATCTACCGTTTTGTTATCAATGGTTTTTGGAACTTTATAAGAAAATATTGCAATATCATCTTTCAAAGTATCCAGATTCGCATACGCAGTTGCCACATCTGCCGTATTTTTCTGTCCAAGCGACAACGCCAGTCTGATGTTTTTTGACTGTGTACTGCCTGCATTGTTATCTGCCAGACGCACATACTCGCTGAATTTCACCTTTACATAAATCGTCTGACCTTCCTTAAAATACAAGGCCGGTGTGTCAGAGTTTTTATCACTCGTGATCGTGATCCTCTTGATCTTCGGAGCGGTCTCATCCTTAAATGCAATCGATACATTCTGGATCTTGGCACTTCCGCAGCTGCCGCAGCCCTTCTTCGTAGTCACATAGAGAGCTGCTCTTTTATTTTCTCCCAGCGATGGCTGAAATGCTGCCCAGGTATCACGATCCCCGACCGTCCAGCTTCCATCTGAATTATGATCGCCTGTATTGTAGCTCTGCCCGAGCCAGAAACTGTTATTATTTGCACTGGTCGGATAACCAAAAATAATTTTCCCGTACTGCGTCCGGTTTCCCCAGTGGTGTCCGAAATTCTTATGTTTATCATTCGTTATGTATGCCATCAGATTCTGACTGATCTGTCCGGACTGATTGTACAGCACCGGATAGTCCTTCTGCACTTTGACTGAAAATGTCTCCCCGGAGCCGGCTTTCGTCTTGCTGTATTTGTATTTCACCATACCAACATTGTTGTAAATACTGCCGTAAAGCGAATCCTCTTTCTTGGACTTGCACCGTACCAGTGCATTGAAAATTTCCTTTGCCTTGTCTCCGGTCGTCAGATCCCGGCACAGTACGCCCACACCATACTTCTGCGGACTGTAAGACGCCGCCGCACGCACCTGTATGGCATCACCCAAAAAGGTACTCGCCGGAACACTTCCAAGCACAAGCGTTGCCGCCAGCACGGAACTTAAAACTTTTTTGACTTTTTTCGAGATTTTTGGCTTTAATTTCTCCATAAACTACGCCTCCTTCTGTTTTAATTTTCTCCCTGTGCCGTCCCCGGCACATTTTCCTCTTTTATATTTTACTTTAAAAAATTTTTACAGACATCGTCCATTTGACAAAAAAAATGGACATTTTCTCTTCAGAATGTCCATTTACAAAGAAAAATTTTCTTTTTTAACTTCAGGTAATGTCTGGTTATTTTATAATGATGCTACGAATTGCTCCGTTACAAAGTAAGTCCCGCAATTTTTTAAACATTCGGCATCATCTCAGCATGTAGTCTTTTAATTGTTTTCGGTTGGAAATACTCATTTTGTTGAAAATACAGGTCATATGCTGTTTCACGGTTCTTGGCGTGATCTGCATATAATCAGCGATTTCCTGATTTGTCCAGCCGCGGCTCGCAAGCATGGCAATTGTAAACTCTGTGGTTGTTAAATTATCCGCCACATATTCATTCGTATCCGGGTTGTGGATCCGCCGCCAGCCAAAACTGAACTTATAAGTAATTGCGATGATCCGCTCATAATCTTTCGGATAATCTTTCTTAAGACAAGTCTCGATCAGCCCCTGCAGAAGTCCGTGGTGTTCGCCGATGCCTTCGATCAGACCATCCGGTCTTGCGATCTCCCACGCCTGCATAAAATATTTCTTTGCAAGCTCTGTCTGCATCAGATTCATGGCATTCATTGCCGCCACCAGATTCAGGTAGATCATTGAAATCGGATATATCTCTTTTGTCGTCATCAGACATGCCTCCACGATGCCAAGAGAACGCTGGTATTCCCGATCCAGATATGCCTTATGTGCAAGCACGTAAACACCCCACAGCTGTTTTCCTTTTTTGAATTCTCCGACATAATCTGACAGTGGCGGAATATCGCCAACCGGAAGATGCAGAAGTGTGTGTGCCGCGACAGCTACAAAGACACCAAATGCCTTTGCCTTCCGATCCGTATTTCCTTTCATCACCTGATTGAGATTCTCCGTCAGCCTGTTCAGCCCCATCCGTGCCGAATGGATATGGTTCAGCGACAGATTTGCAAATGTATAGATCAGGCAGGCCGACATCTTCAGCATGATATCCGGATGATCCAGATACATTTCCGCATATTCTACCGCCTTCTCGTGATGGCCGCTGAAATAATAATATTCTGCGTACGCCATCATCTTTTCGTCCTGATCTGCAAGCGACTCAATAAAATCTATGCAGCCGCCAAGCGGAAAAGAAGAACTCATCAGAAGCATCGGCGTGTGAAACGGCTGTTCCCTGCGTTCCTCCATGTCCTTTGATTCTGCTGCCAGGTTTTCTGTATTTTCCACACTTTGCGTATTTTCCGGATTGTTCACAATTCCAAGAATATAATCCGTGGATACGCCAAACTCCTGTGCCAGAGCCATCAACATATCACTGTTGATCGTTTTCGTCTCCCCTTTTAAAATACGGCTGATCTGTGAAGATGTCACACCGATCCTCCTTGCCAGCTCCCTCTGGGAGATCTGCTGCTTTTCACACAGTTTTACGATACGTTCCCCCGGAGTCTTGAATGACTTCTCCTCTGATTTTGCATTTTCCTCCATCTCTTTCACCTCTGTAATGATTTTCCATCTTTCCCTGTATTTCCGTTTTTCGCCTCTCTATTTTAACACAGAATACCATCTGCTGCAAATCTGCATCACACCGGCCAGATGAGTTTTTTTGCATCTGAATCCTGCTGTTATGCTTTCATCCGGCCTATCCGAATCATTCTTAAAGACCGGAAATTTTCTTCTGTCAATTCTGTCCCGATTGTTATATAATTGCCCCGTACAGTCTTTGAAAGGAGACAAAAATTATGCTTAAAAAACAACCGGGGTTCGTCCTGAAAAAAATCAAAGATTCTTACTATCTTCTTCCGTTCGGTCAGCAGGTTGCCGATCAGAAAAAGGGACTGTTTCTCAATGAAACGGGTGCTTTTCTGTGGGAATGTCTCTGTGATACCACAAAGCATGCAGAACTTGTAAAAAAGCTTGCCGGGCATTATCAGCTGGAAGAATCCGACTTTCCGATGCTTGAAGAGGACGTAACTTTATTTCTGAATCAGCTTACTTCTTTTGACATTTTAAAGGATGACGGTGATTCTGCCGATTCTCTTTCTTCTATATATATGAACATTGCAGATCTGGTGATCCGTCTGTGCGGACCGGCAGAACTTTTTCCAAAAGAATTTTCTGCTTTTGCCTGTGATCCCAAAACAGCCCAAAAAATCACACAGGAAATCCATCTGATCTGTCAGAGTCCGACAAAGCAAAACGGCACCATACTGCTTCGAAACCGGGAACTTTCCATCCTCGAACATGCTGACGGCTATGTGATGCTGTTTCCGACACTGAAAAATATTTTTGAAGCCCATATGACAAAAGACGGCCATCTTGTACAGATTTACTGTTCTTCCGCCGTAACAGAGAGCAACCTGGAAAACCTTTTCCATGCAATTCGGCCATTCTTCCTTTTTATCGCTCAGAAAAATGGAAAATTCGCCGTTCATTCTGCCTCGCTTCTTTATAAAGAAAAGGCATGGCTCTTTTCCGGTCACTCCGGCATGGGAAAATCCACTCACACCAATCTCTGGAAGGAGCTTTTCGGCACACCGCTCCTGAACGGAGATTTAAACCTGATCGGCGAAGAAAACGGGCAGTTTTTTGTTTACGGTATTCCGTGGTGCGGAACTTCCGGCATCTGTACCACCGAAAAACAGAGGCTTGGCGGTATTGTACTGCTTGGACGCGATGCGAAAGACAACCGCTTTGAGATCATGACTCCAGCGGAACGAGTTCTGCGTGTCATGCAGCGGATGATCTCCCCGTCCTGGACAGATGAGCTGGTCTCACGCAGCCTTGCATTTGCGGAAACACTGACGGATGAGATTCCTGTTTTCCATTTCCTTTGTATGAAAAATCCTTCTGCGGCACACAAAATGCGTCAGAGAATCGATCTGTGGGAGGCAGTAAAACAATGAAAGATAAACTGCTGCTGATATGGAAGCACCTCAAACCGGAGAATCTTCAGAAAATGTGGCTGCAGTCCAAATGGATCTGGCAGTATGGAAAACGCTACTGGAAATCCATGGTTATTTATACACTGCTCGGCATTGCCGGTTCCGGCGTATCACTGGTTTCCGGTTTTATATCAAAAGATTTAATAGATATCATCACCGGACACCAGACCGGCAAACTGCTCTCCACTTTTGCCGCAATGATCGGTTTTTCCATTGCAAATATTTTATTTTCACAGGCATCCACTTACGCTTCGACATTCATCAACCTGAAAGTCGATTCAGAGATCAAAAATGACATTTTCGCAAAAATGCTGGTTACCGACTGGGAATCCTTGACCGACTATCACACCGGTGATCTGGTCACCCGCTGGAGCTCCGATGCTTCGAATATTTCCAGCGGCATCCTCAACTGGATCCCGAACCTGGTCATTTACATTTTCCGTTTTATCAGTGCACTTTTCGTCGTTCTCTACTACGACCCGACCTTTGCCCTGTTTGCCCTGATCGGCATTCCGTTCAGTGCGATCTTGTCAAAACCACTGCTCCGCCGCATGAGCAACAACAATGCAAAGAGTGCCGCCATGAACGCCAAAATGTATGGATTTAATCAGGAAACGTTTTCCAATATCCAGACGATCAAAGCATTTGACCTGATCCATTTTTACATCGAACGCCTGAAATCTCTGCAAAAAGAATATATCCAGATGCGAATGGATTTTCAGAAAATGTCCATGCTGACTTCCATCCTGATGACGCTGATCGGTTTTATCGTATCCTACAGCTGCTACGGCTGGGGAATTTACCGCGTCTGGAGCAATGCCATTACATATGGAACAATGACCATGTTCCTTTCTCTGTCCGGGACTCTTACAAGCTCCGTCAATTCGCTTGCCGGCCTTGTTCCGTCTGCGGTTTCCCTGACGATCTCCGCCGGCCGTCTGATGGACATCGTAGAAATGCCGCAGGAAGACTACAGTCATGATGACCAGGTCATTGCTTTTGAAAAAGATCACAGAACCGAAGGCATCGGCATTGCCATGCAGGATCTGAGTTATAGTTACAACACCGGAACCGAAGTGTTCCGCGATGCTTCCATGGAAGCTTATCCGCACGAGATTGTTGCCCTGGTCGGTCCTTCCGGGGAGGGCAAAACAACGATGCTGCGGCTGATCTTGTCGCTGCTCCAGCCATCGGGCGGTTCGTGTCATGTCTGTGCCGGAGACAACCATCGGACACAGATTGAAATGTCACCTTCCACCAGAAAACTGTTTTCTTATGTACCTCAGGGAAATACCATGTTTTCCGGTACGATTGCAGAAAATATGCGAAACGTCAAACCAGATGCCACAGACGAAGAAATCATCCACGCCCTGCAACTGGCATGTGCCTGGGATTTCGTAGAGAAACTTCCGAATGGCATCCAAAGCATGGTCAAAGAACGCGGCGGCGGATTCTCCGAAGGACAGGCACAGAGACTTTCCATTGCCAGGGCATTGCTTCGCCACTCGCCGATCCTGCTGCTCGATGAAGCAACCTCCGCACTCGATGTCGCTACCGAACGGAAGGTGCTGAAAAACATCATGCAGGATACCTATCCGAGAACCTGTATCGTCACGACTCACCGACCGACCGTGCTCAATATCTGCAATCGTGTTTATGCGATACGTGAAAAAAAATGTGAAGTCCTGAAAGATGAAGAGATTGAAAAACGGATGGGAGATTTCTGATCACAGTATTTTTTTCGAAAAAAAAGGCAAAACCAGAAACGGTTTTGTCTTTTTATCTATGCTTCTGTACGTGATCCGTCTGTGATACCGACACTTAAAACAGATCACCCAGTATCTTTTACCCTGAAATTATTTTACAGAATAGTTAAAGCCTGTCATTTTAAGATTATCAATGCTTGTTCCATGGTTCAGATGGATACCCAGCGTCAGCGGATTCTCTGCTGTGCTTGCAAATACAAAAGTAGCAGTCTTTCCTGAACATGATGCCTGTACGGATGCATCGCTTGATTCAACCTGGTCTACTGTATCGTTAAAATCAACATTTAAAGTAATGGTTCCGTCGATACCGGACCAGTTTGCCATAGCAAGTCCTTTACCGCCATTTGTTCCCCATTTGTCCCATACACCGTAGTATGTAACATTCAGGGTTCCCTGTACAGCACCACTTGCTGCATATACACCTTCTGTCATTCCTGCATCCACAGATACGACTGGTCTTTTATATGTTCTCATAGTCTTTTACCTCCTTTGTTTTTAAATATATATTAATCTTATAAGGATTAAAAGTCAATATTTTTTTTATGCTTTTTTACAGCATTACAGCATTGTTTTTTTGCTCTGAAAATGCTAAAATCAAAACTCAGTAAGACCAAAAACAACGATCCACAGGAGGTTTCTTCATGGCATCTTCCAGACCTGATCTTGAAGCTTTGCTTCAGGACGGCAACATCATCCGCATCAGACCACAGGGCTACAGTATGTACCCACTCTTTATCCCGGGGCGAGATGAAGCCCTGATCGAATCCGTCTCTGCCGACACGGTCCGCAAAAATGATGTCGTTCTTTACCGTCGTGACCAGAGTATCCTTGTCCTGCACCGCATCTGTAAGATCACTGCGGAGGGATTCTTTATGGTCGGAGACAATCAATCTGAAATCGAAGGTCCGCTGCGTGCCGACCAGATCAAAGGCCGCCTGATCGCCTTTGTACGCAATGGAAAGGAAATTTCGGTAAAGAATCCGCTGTACCGCTTTCTCTCTGCTTTGTGGCTTTTTATGCTGCCGCTGCGTCCTGTCTGCTTTCGCATCACTGCTTTTTTGCGAGGATCTAAATAGCAGATTCTTTTTACAGCAGAATTCCTTTCTGCTGTAATGTTTTTACCACTGCCTTTACATCTTCCAATACTTCTGACTTTGGCACATCGTATTCTTCTGCAACCAGTCCTGCCAGCTCCTCTGTACTGTCTGCTTTGTCCGCATTGATATAGATAAATCCCGCTGTTTCACTTAAGGAGATTGTCTCATTCATCTCTTCGGCACGCTCGCCGCATGGGATTAGCACATATTCTTCTTCTAACTTTCGTATCACGTAACCTTCTGCTTTTTTCATTCCTTTTTCCTCTTTTCTTCTTATTTTATAAATGTTATGATGTGGGTATCAAAAGTCCCCAACTATGATCAAAGGAGCTACCTGCTATGGATTCATTATACAACACTTACTTAAAAATGCTCACTACGCCATTTGATGATCCCTCTTCGGATCTGCCGGATATTTCACCGGAAGATTATCCTGCACTTTTTGCACTTGCAGACCGTCACTGTACGCTTCCGTTTGTGCTTCCTTATTTCCGGAATACCGGTCTTTATCCGCAGATACTTCAGAAGAGTAAGCACATGATGCTGAATTACTATCAGATCGATCAGTTCACACGTCGCACGGTATCGCTTCTGGAAAAGCATGGCATTACCTGCTTTGTTATGAAGGGAATCAGCCTTGCTGCCTCTTATCCGGTTCCGGAATATCGCAAACTCGGCGATCTGGATCTGTATATCAATGACAAAAAAGATTTTCAGCGTGCTGAACAGATTCTGCATAAGAACGGCTATCTGGACGAAGAAGAACCTTGTGACCATCATACCACTTATCGCTATACATTCGAAAAGACAGGACGCAGCTTTCTTCTGGAGCTGCATTACCGTGTGGTTGGATTCTATCAGTATAAACCTGCGAACCAGCTGATCGATGAAGTCTTTTCCGCTGAAAATCTGAAAGCCGAGACGCAGATGATCAACGGATCTTCTTACCATGTATTTCCGCCTGCGGAATACGTTTTTTACATGATCCACCATATGCTGAAACATTACCTTTACAGCGGATTTGGCATCCGACTGCTGTTTGATTTTTCTTTTTATCTGGAGCAGCATGCACAGGAAATTGATTTCGAGAAGATCCACAGCTGGTGTCAGCAGTCACACATTCTCCATCTCTATGAGATTGTTCTGGAAACCTGCCGAATATATCTGAATCTGCCAGAGACCATTGATCCGGATGTGCACTATAACCGCTCCGACTGCGATGCTTTCCTGTCACGAATTTTAAAAGACGGTGATCTTGGAACAGACACCTCTCAGGAATTGATTGGCAGTCATTCTTATAAAAAGGTAAATTTGTTTACTTATTTCCGGGAAGGACATTTGCAGATGAAAGTACGTTTTCCAAAAGCAGGATGCTGTCCGCTTCTGTGGCCGGTGCTGTGGCCAATTACGTTTTTCTGTTTTCTGAAAAATACTTATACGCTCCGAAACACCACCCTCCTGGAAACATTGCAGCGATTCAAAGAAAGCAATCAAAAGACACAGCTGATCCGTATTTTTGAAAACAGCGATTCCTGACGGAGTCGCTGCCTGTATTTACACTTCCCGCAGTCCGGTATCAGATAATTTCTCATCTATTCTTCGCCGGATCAGGCTGCGGATTCCGATGGACAGCAACAGATAAAGCTTAAGCTTCATACCGATACAGAATCCTTTGGTCATAACAACCCATTTCTTATCCTGTAATTTCCAGATTTTTTTATCTGCTGCCAGTCTGCACAGACATTCCCGTGCAAATTCATCTTTTCCATAAAGCCGCAGCGTTTTCCAGATAAATCTCAGTTTCTTTTTGTGTTCTTCATATTCCATTTTTGCATCAAAAAATGTCGCAAAAAAGATCAGATACCAGACAAGTTCTTCACAGGACTCCATCTGGATTTCATGATCCGACATCCATTCTTTCAGATCGCGTGCCATCGCAATCCAGCACTCGCTGGAATTTGCACGGTACCGGCTGGATATGGATGTTTCATTTTTTCGATAAATGTAGCCGATCCGGGAAAGGAAAATATATTTTGCACGGCAGAGATAACACTGCATGTTGAAAAATTTATCTTCTGCATAATCATATTTTGCGAAACGGATCTGATTCTTTTCCAGAAACGATCTGCGATAAAGTTTTCCCCAGACATAAGAAAGTGTCCCGGCAGAAAAGAAGCCGCGAAACTGAAATTCCTGAGAATTTCGATGATATCTGGAAAAAGATGCGTGGCTGACTGCAGGCAGCATTTTTCCGTTCCAGAGTCTCGCATAATTGGCAACTACAATATCTGCATCTGTCTGCTCTGCCATACGGACATAACGCTGCATGACGGATGCATCCGGAAGATAATCATCCGAATCCAGAAACAGCACATATTCTCCCTGTGCCTTTTCCAGCCCCTGATTTCTCGCCTCACCGGCTTTATTTTCTCCCCGCTCTATCATATGGATGCTGTCATATTTTTTCTCGTAATCTCTGGCGATCTTTTCACTTTGATCCGAAGATTTTCGAACAAGCAGAAACAATTCCCAGTTTTCGTAATCCTGGCTTATCACACTGTCTAGTGCTTTTGCCAGATATTTTTCTGCCTGATAGACCGGCACGATCACAGATATTTTTCCTTTTTCTTCGCTCATACTCACTTTTTCCTTACTTTCTTCCATATATTCTGAAATACTTTATACAGCAGGGCTTCTGTTCTTTTCCAGTTATCCGTTCTGCGGTAAAGCGCCCACAGAAGCAGATTGACCAGAAGCAGACAGATACAGAAACGGTAAACCAGAAGGAAGAGCGGCGATCCGCTTGTGATCCGGCAGCAACATTCTGCAATCGTCCACACTCCTGCCATGACAAGCATATAGTATGCATATGTTTTGAAAAACTCAGATACTGGTCTTTTCAGACGATATTTATAAATGATATAAGGTTCTACCCACACAGAGGTAAGAACCGTGCTGCAGAACGTTCCGATAAAAATTCCCACAATTCCGAAATGAAGTACAAGCAGAATGGAAATGCTGAGGTTCAGCAATGCCTCTGCGATCGCCTTATAACGGTCATACCAGAAAAGTCCCATCGACTCTTTAAAAATTAAAACTGCTCTTCTTGTCCCGTTGATAAAGAAATTGATGCACAGAACCAGCACGATTTCTCTTGGAAACAGATACTTTTTGCCAAACGCAAATTCCACAAACGGATTCAACATTTCAAAAAGGCAGATACCGGAAAATCCAAACAGCCAGTACCCGATAAAAAACAGCTGTTCAAAAACGCTTTTAACCCGGTCTTTATCCTCCAGTACTCCAAGATTTCCGACACTTGCAGAAACCCCCAGAAGAGCCTGATCAAGAACCTGACGGATCGAACCGATGATCAGGAAATAATTGGAGTAAATTCCGGCACTGACCACTCCGACAAAACTGGAGATCAGCAGATTGTCCGTATTATTGACTACAACATTTCCAAGTTTATGCATCAGCATCGCTTTTACATTTTTTAAAATATCCCGCCGCTCTTCCTGCGGCAGTTTTTCATGACAGGTCTCCTTCAGATATGGAAACAATGCATCTGCTTTTCTGGACATGCACACATTTCCGATAATCGTACACACTACGGCAACGCTCAGAAACAGGACAAAATTTTTTGTTGTGATCAGAATAATGATCTGACAGATATCCTGAAACACCAGGAACCCATTGTGATACAGTACAGTAATATAATTCATCTGATGAGCATCGATCAAGGTTTTTTTATAGATCAACAGATACGATACCACCGAATTTAACAGATACAGACAATAGATCAGCACCAGATGATCCACGTCCGGGCGGTCTTTCATCAGAATATTCAGAAACGGGATCAGGCACAGACCTGCCGCCATGACAAAAAGTGCCGTCATGCGATAAAAGGTACGGAACATCCGCATCAAAATCTGCTGTTTTTTAATGTCCCCTTTTGCGATCGGGGCATACAATGCATAAGTGATTGCCGTTCCCACGCCAAGCTCGGATAACGACAAAATATTCAAAATATCGGTGAACAGGCCGTTAATTCCGACGTAACCTTCGCTGAGCATTCTCGTAAAAACAACTCTTGTAAAGAATCCCATCAGAATTGCCGAAACCTGTGCCACAAACGCTACACTTGTATTCATAACGGAATATTCTGTTCTTGATTTTTGTTTCACTCTTCACGAATCCTTTCTTTTTAGGTATAATAACATGATGCCAGAATTGTGGGAGTACGAAGTACGGAACAATTCGTATGGCATCTTTTGACCCCAACATCATAACATGAGCCAAAAGACAAATAGACATAAAATCCAAAAGGAGCTAAACCATTTTATGAAAAAAAAATTATCTTTCTGGGGCAATATCGCCGTCTTTACTCTGTGCGTTGCACTGGTAATCGCAGCTTCTTTTTATGCCCTGTCGGTGCGGCAGCTGAACGTTGTCTATACACCGGCAGACTCAAAAGAATCTACAGCAGATATTACAAACCCTTTCTGCGGTTTCTATAAGATAAACGGCTATGTACTTGCCGAGGATAAAACTGCCAGGGATGCCGACATCTGGTGCCAGAGAAGCTGTAAGGACACTCCGTACCCTCTCATGCTTCTGGAGATCAATCTGCGAAATTATGCTGATCAGGATCTCAGTGCCAACGCTCTTTCGCAGCTTAACCGCATTTTTAAGATCTGCGAAAAGAAGAAAAAACAGATCATTCTTCGCTTTCTCTATGACTGGGACGGCAAAGCCAAAAAAACGGAGCCTTCTGATTTTTACCGCATCAAAAACCACATTCAGCAGGTTTCTGCCACAGTAAATGCCCATGCCGACTGTATTTATATCCTTCAGGGACTTTTTATCGGCAACAATGGCGAGATGAACAATACCAACTACGGAGACATTGACCAGATGCGTCAGCTTGCAGAGACACTGGCAAAGAATATTTCGCCTTCGATCTATCTTGCTGTGCGTACCCCGGCTCAGCTCCGTGGCATTCTCTACAGCCGTACACCAATGGCAGGCCAGAGCGACGAGGGGAGCCTTGCTTCCAGACTGGGACTTTTCAATGACGGTATGCTCGGCTCTGTCTATGATCTCGGTACATACGATGATACACCACTGACTTCCGCCAGTGAATTTAACGAACAGGGCACAAGGAGCGAAGAACTTCTTTTCCAGAACAAACTCTGCCAGTATGTTCCAAACGGCGGTGAAGTCACGATCGATAATAAATACAATAACCTGGACAATGCCATTTCGGATCTGTCCACGATGTGCGTATCGTACCTGAATTCGGATCACGATCTTGCCGTGCTGAATAAATGGAAAAATTCTACTTACACCGGCTCCGGCGTATTTTCCGGATGCAGCGGTTACGATTATATCCGTGCCCATCTGGGCTACCGCTACTTTATAAAATCATCCAGCCTGGATTTCCATGCCTTTATGAGCGACAAGGCCTCTCTGTATCTTACGATTGAAAACGTCGGTTTTGCCCCGGCATACCGGCAGTTTGATACTGCTCTGATCCTCACGAACCAGGAGACAGGCGAGTCCAGGCGGATGAAAACAGAGATCGACAACCGCTCGATCGCCGGCAGCGATCAGTCTGAGTTTAAGATTGAACTCGATGTACGCTCTTTTGCAAAAGGCACTTATCAGGTGAATCTGGAAATGAAAGATCCCTACACCGGACAGGTCATTCATTTTGCAAACACCGGTTCCGAAGAGAGTGCCACCGTTTCTGTCGGAAGACTTGTGATCCCATGATGAAACAGGACTCAGCTCTTACCGTTCCGACAGAACTCTTTCTGGCTTTATACACAGTGCAGACTTCCGATCAGCAGGCGGTCTGCACTGTTTTTATTTGCAAAAGAAATGATTTTTCCGTCTTTTTTTCTGCGGATCTGAAGAAAAATATTTCCTTTCATTGCCCCGGTCTCTGTCTCCACTTTGTATGTGCTTCCGCCATGCCACTTCTGCACTTCTTCTGACAGCAGCATCTCTTTTCTTTCTTTTTCATTTTCCTGGATCAGAAAAAGCTGTGCCTCCTGAAACAGGGAAGCAAATCCGCAGTTTTCCACTTCAAAAACAAACTTTATTTTATCACGTTTTGGCACCTGCATTTCCACTTTTTTCAGAACAAAACGATACCCGAGGTGGGCACTGACGTATTCATAAAGCGTTTTGCCGCTCCAGATGCCGTCTTTGCCGCAGCTCTGTGCTTTCCACTGATCCAGGATTCTCGTATCATGCACCAGATTCAGATAAGCAAGATGCATCTTTTGCATCTCGAATATCACCGCTTTTGCATCCTTTGTAAGGATCTGATCTGCCCTGTCCGGATCTGCCTCAGCGATCGCCTCTCCGCCACACGGGAAATCACGGCTGATCTGTTCGATAAATTCCAGCTCTTCCTTTCGGCTCCACGGCTTTTCCCATCCGGCCGCCTCACGCATCATCGTGCCAAAAGTCCCAAGATGCGTTGTCGATCCGAAAATCCCGTCATCAAACAGACCTAAAGCCTTCCATTCCCGTTTCGGAAATTTCTCTTCCGGGATCAAAGTACGCCACTGCGCCGGTGTCCGCACTGCCACACGAATCTTGTCTGTGGTATGTATTTTCAGCATATCCCACATCTGTCTGATATGTTCTTCCGTCAGATATGCCGAGGTATGCATCTCTCCCCAGCTTCCCACCAGAAAGCCCTGAAAAACAAGAACACTGTGCTTCTCTTTTTCCAGCACTTCCCCGATCTGTATGAGATGCGTCAGAACCAGCTCAAAACTTTCTGGCTCCGCCTCCAGCCCTTTTCCTTCCCGGTCGTATACGGGACGCAGGATCACATCTTTTTTATGTGATGCGAAAAAATATAAAATCGTTTTTATGTTATAAAGTGCCTGTTCATCCAACGGTTTTTCACGGAATTTCTGAAGATCCAGCAAAACAAGTGCCAGTGTTTCCTGCTCATGCAGACTCCATTTTAACTCCTGTGGATCGATTTTTTCTTCCACCGGAAAGGTATAGATCTCGTACCATCCTCTCTCCGGATTTTCGTAGAGGATTTCTTCTCCTTCTTCCAGAACTTCCTGTGAAAATTCCCAGGCTTTTTTTTTCTTCCAAAATCCAATCATATTTGCTTTTATCCTCATATCTGTCCCTTATTTTAAAGTAAAGCGGACATTCACAATCCGCTTCTCTGCGTTCAAAAACTGCACATCTTAATTATCGTTAAACCGAAACATCTGAAGGACATCTTCTTTTTCTGCTGTCAGCTTTTCTGAGGCTTTCTTGCCATACTCCCGACATTTCTCTTCGTCCGAAAGAAGTTCTTCGATCCCTGCACTGATGCCTTCCGGGGTCAGCTGGCACATTTTTCCGTCCACACCATCAATGACCTGCTCACGATTTCCGCTGCAGTCTGACACCAGTAAGGTGCATCCCAGGATCTGTGCCTCCTGAATAGCAATACTTTTTCCCTCAAACAGCGTCGCATGTACATATAAGTCACACTGTGCATAGTAAGGATAAGGATTGGTCTTTGCCCCAAGAAGAATAAAGTCATCTTTCAAGCCAAGATGGTTGATCTTTATCTGAAGCCTATCCCTTAACTCACCCTCACCGAGTACATACCATTTTGCTTTTACACCATGATCTTTCAAAATCTTCATGGAATCAATAGCAATATCATAGGCCTTCTGTGCCGTCAGCCGTCCAACCGTCAGGATCCGCTTGCCATCGTAAGCATCCTCAAATCCTCCTGCCAGTTTTGATTTTCGGATAATTTCTTCGTTATCCAGAAGATTATGGAACACACCAGTGTAACTTCTACACTCCGGATAAACTTCCAGAAAACTCTTTTTTACTTCATCGGATACCGTAAACACCCGATCAAAATTCAGATAGCAATCCCGATCCAGACTGCGGCTGTAGCCTGCATAACTGTAATCTACATGCAGAAACGTAACCTTGCGGTCTGCCCGGATATGATCATGGATATAATATGTTGATCCGCCCTCCAGAAAGGCAACTGCCATATCATAATGTCCATCGATCACCTGTGCGCTGTCCGCCATCACCCTCCAGAGCAGCTTGTCCGGATAAAGCTTTCCTTTTTTCAGCATTTCTGCCATATTTTTGAGCATATATCCAAGATTTTTGAAAATAGCTCCTCTCATAAAAAGACGTTTGAAGATCTGCCGGTTCAGAATATGCTTTCCCTTTTTCGATAAAACCGACGCATCCGAATAAGATTGATTTAAAATTTTCACCTGTTCCGGGACCTGATGGATCAGTTCTCCCTGTGCCAGCAGTACATAAAGTAAAACTTCATATTCGTTCTCAGGAAATCTTTTCAAAAGCTCCAGCAGAGCTTTCTCTGCACCTGCACCGCCAAGTGTGTTGATTACAAACAGTACCTTTTTCATGATTCTTTCATCCTCTCTTCTGTATCTCCCTGATATCGATCAAATACTTTCGGCGACGGGCAGGTACCTTTGGTTCTCTTCAACAAATGTCCATTGCAGAAAATATGAATATCCAGATTTTTTTCCATATTTCGGATCCTCGCATAGGCAACGCTCCATCCAACAAAGCAGCCAACCACCAGACCAATTCCATACCAGATTTCCGAAAAATGCGTGGAAATGATGCTGCCGATCATAGTGGACAGGCAAAATGACAGACCGGTCATCACAGATCCTTTCAGATCATTGAAATAGTATAAAAATATAATTTCCGCATACATCAGAAAGAGAATGAAGTATCCAGCTGTCAGACAAGGATAAATACGCATGGTCATACCTCCAAATCCAAGCCTTGGAAGAAAGATCATACAAAACAAAAATATAACAAGTGTAATAATAAACTGTACACGGGCAAGGCTCATCAACTCCTCAGCCAGCATACGGAACATTCTTTTTTTGGTAATTTCAATATCGCACCCTCTTCCGCCGATCACGGCTTCCGAGTAGGCTTTGTATCTCTCATGGAAATGCATTTCCACACGGCTGATAAAAATGACACTCGCCGAAATATTCGTGAACATCGCCAGACAGGTTGCCATATCATACGACTGCACACAGACAAAACTCCGAACTACGATCATCCGCAGATCCGTCGTCCAGAAAACAAAATTGTGGATATACAGTCCGAGCGTATACAGAAAGTTTGTCGCAACCAGCGGCCAGTATTCTTTAAAATATCCAAACACCGCCCGGTAATTTCCACTGTTCTCACGGAAATAACTTCGTACCACCGAAAACTCCAAAGCCGCTATCAGCCAGAATCCGATCGTCAGTGCCAGAAGCATACTGTAGGTGATGCTTTTATGTAACCCACGCACAAACCAGAAGGACAATAACACCGTGACGGCCATTCCAATGATAAAGAAGAACGAAATCTTCTTGTAATCCTTACAGATGGACAGATAAAGCATCGAATAAAATACAAATACCAGTGCGATAAATCCACAATATCCGGTAAAAACATAAATGATATCCACTTTTCCGACAAGATATTCATGAATACAAAACGGAATTCCGACCAGAGAACTCAAAAGAATATTTAAAAACAGTCCGACATAATAGCATGCCATAATGTCCGCATACGTTTCCTCATAGATCACGTCCGACATATACTTTGACAGCACCGAGTTAAAAGGCGATGCCGTCAGCAGTGCAAAGATAAAGATATAAAGCACCGTACAGGAAAACAGCTCCCTTGTCACATATCCGACCGAAGAAAAATCGAGGAAATATTCCATGATACACAGTGCACCGATGACCGTCAGCATCGGAGCGATGGTCATGACGGTGCTGTAGCCCATACCGATTACGTCGGTTGTCAGGGTATTTTTTCCATATATGTTATTTAATTTAACACCTATACCAGCCATAGCTTCTTTCCCTTCTTTTTCTATCTGATCTCAAAAGGCTTCTCTGTCCATTCGATCTGCTGCTGATCTGCAAACTCCTTGTAAATATTCCGGTAAACCTCTTTCATCTGCTCAATCTGGTAAAACTGTTTTACTCGTTTGTATCCGGCCTCTCCCATCTGCTCCCGCAGTTCTTTGTGCCAGGCGAGCGTCACCATCGCCTCCGCGATCTCCTCAATGTTCATAATATGTGTCAGGATTCCGGAATCTCCAAATCCGTCATTCACTCCGAAAAGCAGTTCCCGACAGTTTCCGACATCCGTTGCAACGACCGGCTTGTGTGCCGCAAAACTCTCCAGAATGGTCAGCGGCTGACCTTCACTGATACTGGTAAGCAGCGTAAAATCCATTTTCCCCAGATAATCCCGGACATTGATCCTGCCCGTAAATTCCACATCCGAAACATTCAGAGCCTTTACCAAATCAAAACATTCCTGTGCATATTTTTTGTCTTCATCCGTTGGTCCCATGATCCACAGTTTCAGATTCGGAACTTTCTCTTTCGCAAACGCAAACGCCTGGATCATCGTCTTGACATCCTTGATCGGTGCGACACGCAGCACTGCTCCGGCATTGATCCACTGCTCATCCTCCCTGGTTTTTCCCGGGATATCTGTAAGGTTCGCCATATTGATCCCGTTTGGTGTCACCCGGATCTTCTCCGGTGAACAGCCAAGATCGATCTGCAGAAGTTTTGCACGTTCATAGAGGCATGTTACCGTATCTGCTTTCTGATAAGCCAGAAGCGACATCTTTTTGAACTGCTCGATCCAGATGTTTTTGTAGACACCTTTGACCCAGTTTGCCTTGATCAGCTCCTCCTCTCGCTCTCTGGTGTAAATGCCATGCTCAGAGATCAAAAGCGAACTGTTATGGAAATGCTTTGCCATACTGCCGAGCACACCGGCATATCCGGTTGCCACGCAGTGATAGAGATCTGCCTGCGGCACTTTCATCTTCAATGTCCAGAAAAGCGGCAGATAGATCGATCGCATCGTCCACAGGAAATCCGAAAAAACGATATTGGCATACTGTCTCTTATAACACTCCCGGACAATCTGAAAGAAATCCGGTCCCATCAGAAGATCATCCACCGACACTCCTTTTCGCTGGAACAGATCAAAGATCACACCCCATTCGATTTTCCGGTTCATAACCAGATTTGTCAGTTCGGTGCGTTCCTTCTTCGAGAGATGGAAACGCTTTCGTACTTTTCGCTCTCTCTCTCCTTCTTCCCACTCGCAGTCCTCCAGATACAGTTCATAGACCTGCGTCAGATTCTCCGGCAGTTCATACACAAACTTGCCTCGCACGGATCTGTTTGCCACGATCGTCAGCAGAATAAATTCAATATTTGGAAATGACTTGATCATGCTGTTGATCCAGCCGGAAACGCCTCCGACCACATAAGGATAACAGCCCTCTGCTACAATACAAACCTTCATGTTCTTCCTCTTCTTTATCACTGATGCCGGGAATCATAGGAAAGCCCCGGTTCGTCAACCTGTATCTTTACGGTATGATCTTCCGCATGGATCAGATAAGCATCTTTTTCAATCTTTGTCTGACTTCCGCCTTCGATGTCCTCGATCTTTTCTCCGTGCGTCCGCAAAATAAACCAGCTGTCCGCTTTTGTCGTATTTAAAGTGATCACATTTTCTTCCCGCGATTCCGTATAATCCACATTCAGGAAGGTACGCACCCTCCGGTCGCTCTCGGAAAGTGTCGTCGCCGTAAAACAGTTAAATTTATTCCAGTAGGTCAGAAGATTGCTCGCAAATCGCCTCTCCATGATCTCCCAGCGGTCTTTTTCGTTCTGCGGCCAGAAAATATCCTGCAGATTCAGCATGATATTCGTATACCCCAGTGCACTTTGAATGCTTCGCATGCGAAGATCCGCACTGTATGTATAATGCATGCCGTCACCGACTACCGACTGCAGTGTGATCGAGTCCGAAGCATAGGACACGACCGGATGCTTCTCGGTATACTCACAGATCAGCGTACTGACATTTTTCAGCAGCTTTATCTCCGATAAATTCAGCACATCGGTAAGATCCCGTTCTTCCGCAAATGCTGCACCATAGCGATAATCACTGTCTGCATCTGCAAAAAATTCGCCGTCACGATCCACTTTTTCCTCCAGCGAATCTGCACTTTTATATTCCATGGAAAGACCTGCTTCGGCACTTTGCTCCTTGAACTGTTTCAGATAAAACTCCAGGAACTCACTGTCCGGCTCAATCCCGTCTTTATAATCTGCCTGGGGCTGGATAAAGCAGGTCATCTTCAGGTCGCTGTGTTCCACAATGGAGATCAGGGTCGGCCAGATAACATCACGTCCGACTCCGGTCACCGACTGACTGTACAGCTCCATCATTTCCTCATTATTTTCATCCGCAAATCCCGGGAAATTGACCATCGACAGATTCTGTGCATTTACGATCGGATAAATGCTGTACTCTGATGCCTCTGTCAGCATTCCATCCAGAATCCCGCTGGCCGTGCTGTCTTTTAAATAATCGCCGACCACTGCAAAAATACTGCCCCGGTACATACCATTTCTCCAGATCAGCGTCGGCAGATCTTCATTTTTGATATCCCTGCTGGTTTCTTCCTTAAACATTCCGACCATATAGGTCTTGGTGCCGCTTCCAACCTGATACCACGGCACATCGAGCGTCAGATCCTGCCTGTCTTTCTCATTCTCTTTAACCGGCGTTTCATAGATCTGTTCACCGCCAAGAAGCAGTCCTTCAAATAACTTTACACCATTAAGCTTTACTTTTTCTGAAACAACCTTACTGATTCCGAGAAAGTGCATCAGTTCCTCATTATTTTCAATCAAAGCCGGATCTTCCAGACATCCGAAGACAATGATCGCTCCCCGTTTCTGAAAACGCTCCAGGCAATCCAGATCTTCTCCCTGTGCATACTTTTCTGATTCCAGAATGATCATTTCCGGAAGATGAGTCTTGCTTTGGATGTATTCGTCCATGGATTTAACGGAAAACATATCCCACTTCACATAGTCCGCCCATCTCTTTACCTCCGTTCCCATAGCACCGGAAACATCGCCGATAAAAAGCACGCTTTTTTCCGAAATGAGTAAAGACAGATCCTTTCTTTCTGCCTTCGACTGTTCGATGACCTCTTTTCCGTCTGCTTTTCGCTCAGACAGACTGGCATTGGCATCATACTGGTTTGCCTGATCTCGCAGTACCATGGAAAACTGAGTCAGGAATAACAGTACAACCATCATAATCACAATACTGAAAAATTTTCTTTTTGAAACCATACTCTATTTTCCTGCCTCCTGTTTTCCGGATGCATCGCTCTGTTGCTGCGTTTCATTCGTTGCTTCACTCTGTTGCTGCGTCTCATCCTGTGTATCTTCGGCTGTCTCATCCTGCATCTTGTTCTGATTGTATCTGTAGTCTATCGCAAAATCATACTGATGATACATATTCTGCTCGATCTTATAGCAGATGAACTTATTGTCCTCATAATAGACCTTCATTTCATTCGGATAAAGCTCCATAAACGCCTGTGCCCAATAATACATTCTGGACATCACGATCCATCTTCCTTCTCCCTGATACATACCGATGCCGCCCACATTCGGCAGGGAACGGCTGGCTCCCTTTCTGGAGATCGACTGACCGCTCTTTGCATAAGAAACCGCATAATCGCCTGGAATTTTTTCAATAAAGAAATAAACCGTTTTGGTCGGAATGATGACTTTCGTATTTTTTTCCAGAATTTCCATTCCACGCAGAAACGTAATCGTCTCATAATGCCATCCGTGATCCAGTCCCATCTGCGTCTCATCGTTCGCCGATACGATCGTCCAGGTCTTATCTTCATTTTCATGGATAATATTGCTCAGGCATGTGATCGCTCCATTCATCACAAAACCGCTGGAGAAATCGGACTGTTTGATCATATGATTCTGGAACATTCCCATCAGAACCGCTGCCGTAACAGCCAGCGACACAGCATTCCTTACCAGCCGCAGTTTCCGCAACGGCAGCACCATATACAGCAGTCCGTCTGCCAGTGCCGTAAGAGCCGCACTGAGCAGATAAACATAATAAATACTGCATCTTGCTCCATCCATCAACGGCGGCAGTCCAAACACATTGGCACACAGCAAAATGGTCACGATCCACATACAGAATCCCATGGACATCAGCATTGCTCCATATCCTGGCTGCCGGAAAACACAGAATATAAATCCAAGCAAAAGCAGCAGTGCAAAAGATGCCAGGATCATGTAACCGATATTTTTCACATCCAGTTTAATAATGAATTCCAGGATTCGACTGCTCATTTCCGATAAAGCATTTTTTGCTTTCCCCGGAATTTTTCGAATTTTTTCGCCAAAAGATACTTTTGGCACGGCCGGTGCCGTGGTTTCTGTCTGCGTCTGTCCGCCGCTTTCGTTCTCCTGTGCAGACGGCAGATCACTGACATCAATCTCCATAACCGTGCCATCCGGCTTCACAACCCGCACCGTATTTTTGTCATCTCCGGTGGAGACTTCCAATGTTTCTGCTTCGTCTGTCTCTGCCTCTGTCTCTGTCGAAGAAGAACTTTTGCCTCCATTGATGACACTTAAGCCCCATCCGAGGGAACCCTGAAGCGGCGTTCCGGTCGCAAAAGCAATCCCCATCGGCAGCACCGCCAGAAAAACGCTGCAGATTCCCGTAAACATGATACGGCGAAAATATTCTTTACGCAGAAAGCGAAAACAAAATCCGCACGCGATCCCGATACAGCAAAGTCCGGCGATCATCGTGCCGTAAAAATGGATCGCCAGTGTTAGAGAAAACGCCATCGCAAAGCACTGCAGCGTAAGCCTCGTCTCTTTATCCGCCAGTTTCTGCTTCGGTATCTGAAAAAACCGGATCAGGAAATAAATGGAAGGGATCACAAAAATCATACCAAATTCCTGCGGCAGAGTCGCATAAAATCGTGAGTAAGTCTGGCCGGACCAGAAATTTCCAAGCAGAAATACAAAAGTTCCGATGTATGGAATGTATTTTGTTTTGCAGAGCTGCTTCAGCATCGCCAGCAATACCAGATGCATAAAGATTACCTGAACAAAAAAGAACTGGCATAAGATCACATACGTATCAAAGCGAAAGACTGCATGCAGATAATAGATTATGCAGTGAAAACCAAACGGATAGACACCTTTCGCAAAAATCTTTCCTCTGCTCATCTCATTGATCCAGCTCATATGCACCGGGATATCCGATGCACGATAACCATAGACTAAGATAATCTGTCTTCCGTAGATCCAGCACAGACACACTCCGATTCCCAGCAGAAGCATACTCTGGATCGGATTTTTCACAATATGACGATAGAAAAATTTCGCCAGTCTCTTTATTCCCGCTGCACATTTTCCAAGGAAAAGAAAAATTGCTGATTTTAATTTCATTCTTCCTCTCAGAAGTTTGCCAAACAGATGCCAGGTATTTCCCGCCTGCTGCTTTAAAGGAATCCGATTGACTCTGCCTCCGATTACAATACTCAATACCGCAGTCAGCCCGGCAAGCGTAAAGAAATTTGAAATATGCAACAGCTGCAGTAAGAACACAATATTGATAATATAAAAATTACCGAAGGTGTAACACATCAGAAACTGTTCTGCCAGACTTCTGCCCCGCAGGATCCTGCGGAACATCAGTGCCGGAAGTGCCAGTGTCACACCCGTATAGGCTACAAAAATGCCCAGAAATCTTAAAATTACCAGTGTTGTCATTGACATATCATTTCATCCTTCTGCATTACATAAATATTCGGATCAGTTCCAGTGTTTCTTTATCAATCGTGATGTCCGAAGCCTTCAGCTCGTTCATGACACGGAAAAAATTCTCCTTATCCCCATTGGAAAAGAACAGTTTCAGCTGGCAGGTATAGCTCGAGAGCACCCCTGGATACTGCTCCATGGAACGCTGTGCCCACTTGCCGCATTTTTCATAATCCGGAATCTCCATCAGCCTTGCACACAGTTTTTCGTAGACCACACTGCTGATCTTTTCCGGTTCCAGACTCCAGGCCTTCTCAAGTACCTCATCCATTCGCTCAATCATGGAATTTTGTTCCAGATTTGTCAGAATTTTCTGTTCCAGGATCGGATTCATATACTCGATCAGCTCAATGCAGTGCTTCACCTGCTGTTCATCCTCCATCTGGCTTAACTGATACTTCTCCTGTACGTTCTCTCGGAATTCTCCAAGTACATCCTGAAGGATCGAAGCTGCATAATGTGCTGTCTCCGTATCCTCATTATTCAAAGCCAGTGAGATCGAAGACAAATATTTTCGGTAATCTCCCCGGATCACATTCATCATAAATGTACGAAGGCTCTTTTTATCCGTAACCTCCAGGGCCTCTTCGATGGAAACCATATTTCTTCCCCGCTCTTCATCCGGAGGAATAAAGGTTTTGACTCTCTCTTTGCTGAAAACAACATCTGAAAGATCCATCGCCTGTGACATAAACAGCTTGTACAGCAAAAAGGCCGCACAGAGAAACGTCGGTCCGACCACCGGGCATAAAAGCATCACGATCGCCTTCATCCATGTACTGAGATTTTTTTCTTTTCCTCTCAAATGGTTCCAGATCACATAGATCACAACCACAATAAAGTTTATCACAAGTAAAAATATAAAAAATTTCATTCTCCGGGACATACTTTATCTACTCCACAATTTCTGTACGATATCCATTCTCCTCAAATCGCTTCTGAACGATCACGGCATTTTCCTGACCGGTATTAGCAAGCAGCACATAAAGCTGAGCATCTTCCATAATACCGATGTAATCACTGTCTCGCATCTTTTCAACCATTTTCCGGCCAACCTCCTGATACTGTTCCGGCTGTACACAGACTTTCAGCAGCGTACATTCTACCAGGTTCTTTTCTTCTGCTTTCACATAGGCCTGAACCAGAGACTCAAACGCATCTTTTTCCAGAATACGGGAGCCATGGCTGTAACGCTTTTCTTCCAGGGCCTGTATATATCTCTGTGCCCGCAGCACGGCATTCTGGATCAGGTAGCTGACAACCGTCAGGAAGTTTGCCCGTCCAAGTGTCATCTTCTCCCAGTTTAAGCCCCAGAGCATAATGACCATCTGCAGTTTTCCATCCTCATAGATGCCCCGTACCATAAGCGGATAACGTTCATCCATCGTTTTATTGATATACACCTTTTCTTCCAGAAGTTCATCATAGATTTCCGTCATTTCACGGTAGCGGATGGAGTTTCCAAGACTTCTCGCCTTTTCCGAAGATGCCGAAAAGAGACGTGCATAATCATCATTCACCACACTGTAAAATGCCACATCTTTTGTTTCCATCAGTTTTGTGAGCATTTCAACCGCATGGAAGACAACCTCGTCCGGCATACTCTGATCCAGCTGTCTTGTGATACTGTAAATCTTTCCAAGACTGTCTTTCTGACCGACCAGCTGCTGCTCCATGACCTCACGCACACGCACGTTGCTCTCGTTGATATCACGGATATCCACGATCTGCCTTGATAAATGCTCCTCCAGCTCCGCACTCTCCGCCCGCATCGTACGGATCTGATCTCTCATATAGCCCACAACCAGTCCCAGAATAAACAGCTGTGCGATCCAGACATAAGTATTATAATCTAAAAGTACCTCAAAACCGGTCCTCGTATACATCTGCCGGAACATATATCCGGCTACCGCACAGATTGCCGAGAACGTTGCCTGCTGCTGCCCGTACACGATTGCAAACAGCAGCACATAGAGCAGAAACGGGTCCAGATTTGCAAAATACTGACTGCCGACCGTTCGGTTATTGAGCATGAAAAACGGAATAAAACAGATCAGGTTCTCAATAAACGGTACCAGTGCCCGCACCAGCCATTTCCATTTCTCCCAGAGGTTTTTCAGGATGGATCCCTCTTTATCTTCATTTACAAATACATCCTTGTGCTTCTGCATATAAAGAGCCATCTTTTCAATGGTCTTTTTGCAGTCGCAGAATGTGTAAACATCAAATTCTTCTTCAAATTTTCTTCCGGAAAGCACACATCTTCCGTTTTTCCCCGGTGTCGTCACGATGTTTGCTTCGCTTTGCATCGCCTGCAAGATCCAGGATGCCAGCTCTACCTCATTTACCACATCATTGGATGACAGATGATAGATCGAATGTGCTCTTTTCTTACTTTTTACTACCTTGTAAATATATTCCACGGCATCTTTCTCGTACAACATCGAAAAGGTGTGGTTCTCGTCCGCTTTGATATATCCGTCACGCAGATACTCCAGACACATGCCCGCACAGATATTGTTGATATCATTTTTATCCTTCGGAATGCTGTACAGATGATCCAGCCGCAGAACCGTGATATCCAGTCCCCGGTTCACCCGGAAATTCTCACACAGCTCTTCTGCCTGTGACAACGCTGCCGGGCGTATTCCATATCCGGAAAATTTCTCTCCTTCTGTGATATCATCCGGATAATCGCCACTGAAAACCTCATCCGAAGACAGATAAATCAGTTTGCCTCGGTTCACCACCGAATAGGCCACCAGAATATTCACCATATGCGAAATAAAATGAACCGTCTCACGCTCCTCGCCATTCCAGAGATAGTTCGTATCAAAAGCTCCCAGCAGGATCGTTACATCCGGATTGACACTCTCGATGATCTCATTAAGATTCTCACTGTCATACGGAAAATCGTACCGTTCAAATACTTTTTCATATTTGCTGTGTTTATATTTATCTCCCGTCAGCAGAAAAACTCTGTGCCCTTCTTTTCGAAGCTTGAGAATGATATTATTCATCAGGCTGCAAGTGCCGCCTACCAACAGAATATTCATACATTTCCCCTTTTTCAGTTAGTTGTAAATCAAAGATTTGCGTTCCGCTTTCGCCTTTTTCTATTCACACTCAAATGCAGACCTCTCCGGAAATCCCTCTGCAAATGCTGCATTGATCTCCGCTTTCGCCTTTTCAAAATCAATGCCGTGATTGCTGTCATTGACACAGGCAATTTTTCCTGTGTGCTTTCTGATCATTCTGAGCAGCTTTTCATTGTGATCTGACACATCAAAATATTTACAGAGCCAGTAGCTGTTTTTATTCACAAAATCACCGCTGAGCTTCTGCCATTCTCGGATCACATACTGGCTGACATCCTCCTTGTGACGAAACGGATGGCTGCACACCTTCCTCAGAAGCTCCGGCTCCGCCTGCCACAGCGTCTCATACGTGCTCTTTTTGAGCGGCGATGGACCATGTACCGTATAAAAGCCCGTAAACCTCGGAAAAGCCATCTCCATCACATTATAGCAGTAATACTTCAGTGGGTAGCCCACATGAAAATAAGCTCCCGGCTGCTTTTTCATATTTTCATACTTATCAAAATGCTTTGCCAGCAGTATCGCATTATTTAAATAAATGTAGGACATCACTTCATTATCCTTATTCGCCACCACCGGCTGCAGAGCCAGCATATCCACCGGTTTCCCGTGTTTGAAAAAGTGCGTCGGTTTTACTTTATTTAACAAAAACATATCATCATTAAAATACAGAAAATGCTCCGACAGTCCCTCGATCCTGTGAAAATTCCACTCGATCGTATGCGAATTAAACGTCGGCAGAAACTCCTTCGGAATAAAATCCTCATGCTTTACGATATGCAGCTTCGGGTGATCCACATTCAGCCATTCCGGTACATGTCCCCAGGTAACAAAATGGATCTTCCTCACCCACGGTGCATACTTCTCAACGCCCCGGAACCAGTACTGCAGGTTGTCCCAGTCCCGGTAACGCTCCTTCCTGCCATCTATATGACCACCCAGTCCCTGAGCAATCAGCGTCTTATCCTTTTCTTCCTGCCATTTTTGGTCATTTCCATCTACCCAGGTAATTACAAAATCTATTGGTTCTTTTTCTCTCCTGTTCACTTTTTTCTCACCTTCAGTTAAAAAAATGCCTCCGCCATTCCCCTGTCATATATTACATTTTTTTGCTTCCGGCATTTCGTTTCTTTTTCTCTGGTATCACACTCTTTTTCATTTATATTCCATCTTATTTGCTAATTAGTATAACATAAATTTGCTTTCTGTTTTCACAAAATTTAATACAATTTTGCAAGAAATTTTTTCATATTCTTTTAAAAAATTATCTTTTTTTTCACATTATCCGGATTTATACTTTTTATTGTTTTACAGTCAAGCGGATATTCGCAATCCGCTTTGCTACTTGCTCATAACCAAATAACTGCTCCGCAGTTTATCAGAAGGAGCTTGCACTCCTCCTGATACAAGCAAGTCCCCACCCACTGCTTATTGCTTTTCGCAATTGAAGCAGGGGACTTACTTGATTTGGTTAAAAAACAATCAGATTCATGAAACAAAAAAAGAAAAAAAAGAGAATCCATTTATCCCAGATTCTCTTTCACTGCCGCCCATGCTTCCAGAAGACGTTCCATCTGCCATGCCGCATTCGCCGGACTTGTCGATGGCAGTTTTACGATCTCCCTTCCCGTGATCGGATATGCATATTTCTGATACAATTCATAAGCCTTCCCACCATTTGCATAAATCTGCCGGATCGGTGCATGATCTAAAATCCTTGACAGATCTGCCGGAACTACATTTCGGATCGAACTGTCACTCGAACCGATGATATCACACTTTGCGATCACATCCCACACCGCGATATGTTCTCTTAACAAAAAACCTTTCTTCTCCTCCACCGTCCCCGGAACCTCACATCCCGTCAAATTCGCAAGCACCTTCCAGAATCGGTTCTGCGGATGTCCGTAATAAAAATTCTGCTCCCTGGACTTCACCGACGGAAATGTCCCCAGGATCAGCACCTTCGAATCCTCATCAAAAACCGGTTCAAATTGATGAGTAACTGTCTGATATTCCTGCAAAATTATGCCCTCTTTCTTCTTTGGTTTTTCAACTGCATTTATCTTTCATTATATCGCACTTTTTCATTTTTCATATAATGATCTGCAAAGAATTCTCATATTTCCATTCGAAATTTTGCTTTTTGCATTTTTTATTTTCATACATGATGCTCCTGCAGCTCATGCAAATGCCTGTACTTTTCCCTGGTTGCTACACCACCGCGGATATGACGCTCTGATTTGTTCACATCAAGAACCTCGCGTGCCTGAGCCGCCAGCCCCGCATCAATCTGCCGTAAACGTTCCGTGCAGTCCTTATGTACCGTACTCTTGCTGATCCCGAATTTCTTTGCTGCCTGACGCACCGTAGCCTTCGTTTCAATTATATAATACGCAACTTCCACTGCCCGCTCTTCAATATAATCCTTCAAAAAAATCCCTCTGCATGCATCTTTTTACAATGTATGCAGAGGGATTTTGGAGTATGTCTGATTAAACTTTCGCCAGAAACATCTCATTCCGTTTTGCCAGCTTCGCTTTTTTACTTCCTTTCTCAGTTCTTCCGGAAATTCCATTTTAAAAAGTTCTGAAAATAACATCGGCGGTGGTGTTCCTGTTTTTAATATCCACTGCAAGTTTCATTCTGTAGATTGTATCTATGCCTTCATCTTCTTTCGGATCCTCTTCACGCTGAGTATAGAATTGCTATGCACAGAACACCCTTTTGGGGGCTGTGTCTTTAACTGCAAGGGTGGATTTGGAACTTGCATCTATTAGTGATGTGCACTGCAAGGCACACAAAAAAGGAATCCCGCCACAGGCAGAATTCCTTTTTTTGTTATCAGGCTTATTTTATTATTTTTCTTCTGATCCATATTCCAAACAGAATCATCCATGCTCCAAGAAATGCTATGATATTCCCAACAACATTCGTACTGTCAGCTGTATTTACAGCCTTTACGGTGCTGCCCGCAGCTGTCGCTGAAGTTCCGGCAACCTTTGTGATGCCTGACTTCTGGCTGCCATTTCCATTGGTATTTTGCGTATTGTTCTGGTTGTCAGCATCTGTTTCTGATTCCTGAGCATTTCCGCCATTGTTATTATCCGACTTATCTGTGTCCTGATACACCACTGCATAATCCGCATAATCTTCCATTTCAAAGGTAATGGTTTTTGCTTTCGCATCATAACCAGTGCTCAGCACTTCCACATTTCCACTCTTATTACACAGGATAAAATAAGCACGTTCTTTTTTACTGTCCTGATTCTGAAGACTTGCCGGAATCTGCAGTGTAAGCTTTATTTTTCCTGTTTGTGAAACTACAGTTCCCTGATCCATCACACCATTTTCTGTCATATATTTTACCAGGCTGGTTTTAAAGCAGGTTCCAGGTGTATAACCTTTTTCTGCTGCTTTTTTCCGCAGCTGTGTTCTGGATTCTTCATCAAGCGAAGCTTCATTCCGGATGCGAAGCAGCAGCTCCATGGATGCACCGTCTGCTATCTGTGTCAGCTCATCCGCCGTAATATCACCGGCATCTGCCAGTTTTTTGATAAATTCTGCCTCATCTGTCATAAGCATCACGGCAGCTGTATCCTGATCCTGTTCGATCTTTACAGAAAAAGTCCCTCGTCCTATCTGCACTTTTCCGTCTTTATCTTTTGTAATCTGGCTCATGTTAACCGGTGCTACTACGTAAGTCCATTTTCTGCTTCCGGTAAAATCCGTTCCTTCTTTTGCTGTGACCGTCATCGTATACACACCGGCTTCTGTTTCCTGGTTTCCGGTCACTTCATAATCATCCTTTGTGACTTCCAGGTTTCCTGTCATCACTTTAGATATCTCCTGCGTCTGCTGCTGACCGGTATACTTTAATACATCTGCCAGTTTTATATCTGCGTCTGCGATCGATTTTGCTGCAATCGTAATATGCAGAACTTCCGATCCGATCAGATCATTGTGATTACTGTCACCTGTAATTTTATAAGATACATCATAAGTTCCTGCATGTACTGCGGATGGAATTTCTTCTGTCCATTCTCCATCACTCAGCTTATAGAGCAAAGTGGCATTTGGGGAAGATCCGGCATCGATCAGTTCCTGTTTGTTTCCGGAATAAACCAGATCTGTTTTCGCCTGCGGTGCGGTAATCAGTTGAAAATCTGCTTTCTTGATGACAAAAGCAACCGTTGTTTCTGCCGGAAGCTTATAATTTGCATTATTAATTGCAACTGCCCGGGCTGTATAAGTGCCTGCCTCTGTCTGACCGCCGGTTACTGTAATATTGCAGGTATCCCCTTCTGCCAGACCTTTTGCGGCTGCCGTCGGTGTTTTTTCCGTTCCATCATAAATAACTTCCGTATTTGCCCATACTATACTGATTTCTTTCCGGGAAATCGTCACATCAAAATGTTGTTCTTCTGTTTCACCGTGACCTTCTCCTCTGACTGCTTTATAATATACGGTATATGTTCCGGCATTGACGGCGGTCGGCACTTCTTCCTTCCACTCACCATCATTTACCTTATACATGAGCTTTCCTTCCTGCGTTTGCCCGGCTGCTGCCAGTTTCTGAGCTTTTCCGTTATATTCCAGATCTGTTACTGCGGTCGGTGCAGTCACAGAAGCATGATCTACCGTCAGCTCGTATTCTGCACTTGCTGATTGATAGATCTCTGTCTGTGCAGCACGGATAATGATTTTGACCTTTCCCGGTTTCTTTGCGGTAATTTCTCCGGTCGCAGCATCTACAGACGCAATATCCGGGTCACTGCTTTCATAGGAAATCGTTCCCTGAGCCTGCACCGGACGTGCGGTAAGCTTCTCTGTGCAATATGCACTGCGTGCACTGCGATCCATTGTGATTGTCTGTTCCTTACGCTCTACGGCCGGATAACGGAGCGTAAATGTAAAAGTTTCTCCATCCTCGCTGAGTCCCTGTCCGTCTTTGACCAGGATCTTTACATTTTTATTCAGATTTATATCAGAGTCTGTATCCAGATAAGTAGTCAGATCTTTCCAGGAATATACTTTTATATCCTGTGCACGGAAAGTCTCATCAAAATGTCTGCTATCAGCTATTCCATCATTGCTCCGGCCTTTTAATGTAACCGTCAGTTCCGGTATATCACCGGCTGCCCATTTCTGTTCTGCTGCATTACTATATCCGCCCCATGCTGCTGTTTCTACAGAACAGTCCTCGTGTCGTATCGTTGCATAAGAATCTTTTACAGCCTCACCGATAACCGGTTCATTTGCAACCAGCAGTTTTCCACCGGATGCCACGCGCTGCGTAATGGTAATATATGTGCCATTATACTGTTTTGAAACTTTCAGCCGGAACTTATCATCCTGGCTGTCTGCCAGTTTCACTCCGGACTGGATCATATCTTTACTCTTCTCACTGATTTCCAGTACCTTTTTTCCCTTTAACGGTTCTGTCTGAATCGTAATCGGATCAGTGATCGTTGCTGTTCCATCAATACGGCTGATTCTGTTTTCTTCCGGAATCAGGATATTCTTCCCGTTTGCCGTAAAATTTTCAGTCTGAAATTTACCGGAAAATGTAACATTTTTCAATTCCAGATTCTTCATTGCGGTCAATGTTCCGCTCAAATTGGAATCTTCTGCCTGAACATTTTCAATATTCTGGGCGGTAGACTGGATGCTTCCGCTGCTGTTTTTTATAAGCAGTGTTTTATTTGTACCATACCCTGCGGCTGTCAGGTTTGCAAGATTCACAGAATCCAGTGTCACGCAAAGATAATCCGCATTTAAATCCAGCTTTGTTGGTGCAAACAAATATACATGACCTTCCTCACTTTTTATTGTCACACTTTTATCAATCACTGCAGAACTGCTGTAATCGCCAAGAAGTACGATTGTTCCATTTTCTGTAATATTGTTCATTGCACTGCTTATGGTCTTCATGGAAGTTTCTTTCGAAGCACCCAGATTATTGTTATTTCCATTTGCATAATCCACATAAATAACATCATACTGCTTTTTCTGAACGGTTCCTGTGGCATCCAGACTTCCAGGTGAACTGTTGGTGATTGTCCGCATAATGTATGGCGATTTTGGAGATACCGTCAGTTTCAGTGTTCCGTAATCTGTCAGTGTCGGACTTGCCGCACCATCATAAATATCATAACTTCCATTATTCCATTTATATTTAAATACTTTCGAAAGATCCACACCATCAATAATATTGCTGAAAATCGGTGTGATGGTATCTCCCATCTGCATAGAAGCCGGCAGACTGACTGTTGGTTGTTCTGATAAAATTTTCAGAATATTGATCTTATATCCACTTCCGGTTATCATGGTATCCGGTACGGTTCCATAGCTGATATAAGTCTTGGATGTTGTCTGCGAAAAAGTTCCATTTCCCTTTACTGCTGCCGTAAAGAAACAAGCACCTCTTTCAGAAGTTACCTGCATATCCCCCTGATTGATAATGCTGCCTGCCACCACTGCTCTTGACATAAAATCAAATGGACTGATCTGAAAAACAGCTCCGTTTTCAATCAGCATATCTGTTACTTTAAATGTATCCTGATAAACACTCCACTTAAAAACCGCTCCACTCTTAATGACAATCTTCTTGTCTGTTTCCAGGGCATCTGTATAAATAAAATTTCCTTCAATATTGATTGTCTGAACCGCATCATTTTTTAAAGCCTCTGTCAGCTCACTTTTTGTCGTAACACTTACCTCAGATGCATTTTGCAGTGCAATTCCCTTTGTCTTATTTTTCAAAACCTTTGACTTGCTTTCTGTTTTCGGCTTTGTTGCTTCACTTTTTTTCTGCGTTTCCGTTTCCTTTTGTTTTTCGGTTTCTTTACTTACTGTTTTTGTCGGAACTTTTATTTCTTCTGTCTGTGTTTCCTTTTCCGTTTCCAAAGTTTCTGGTTCTTTACTTTTTTCTTTCTCTGCCGCTGCACTCTCTTTTGTCTTGACGGTTTCTGAACCTTTGCTATATGATTGCAAATCTGCATTTTCTGGCTCTATTATGCCAAATACTGTCTTTAAAATAAACTGGCCGAACGGCTAGTATTTCAGGAAAAAACAATGTTTTCTTTACTGTATGGATATGTTAATCTTATCATAAAATATACTCCATCTGTCTTTCTTTTGTTTGCATCCCCATTTTTTCATAAAATTTTTCTGCTGAAGTATTTCCTGCCCATACATTCAATGTCACTTCATAACATCCCAGTTGCTTCGCTTTATTCTTTACGTATTCAAACAGATTTTCACCGATATGCTGACCTCGTGCCTGTTGATCAACACACAGATCATCAATAAAAAAAGACTTAAACGGCACCATATTATTTGAAAAAGGCTGTTCCTTTAGTTGACAAAACGCATATCCTACACAGACATCTGCTTCGTTCACTGCAACATAGATTGGCTTTTCTTCATTTTTCAGAAGTTCTGACAATTCGTTTACCGTATATTTTGTTGTACCTGGAATAAAAATATCCGGTCGTATATCTGCATGAATTTGCAGCACCTGACCTAATAGTTCATTAATTCTTGGAATATCTTTTTCCTCCGCTTTCCTGATCATCATTTTTATCACCTCCACACATACCGCAAGATAGTATTTTTTTGCCGGGTCATTGCTGTCACATTACCTGACCATAACAGAAAAACCGCTGCAAATAACTGCAACGGTTTTACAACAGACAGACTTATGGCAAAATCTCAAGCCAGTAACCATCCGGATCTTTAATGAAATAGATGCCCATTTTTTCATTTTCAAAGCAAATGCACCCCATCTCTTTATGTTTTTTATGTGCTGCCTCATAATCATCCGCCTGGAATGCCAGGTGAAATTCACATTCACCCAAATCGTATGACTGTGGATGGTCTTTAAGCCAGGTAAGTTCCAGCTCAAAATCGCTCACATCGTTGCTCAAGTACACAATGATAAAATCATCGGTAGTTTTTCGTCTCACTTCGTGCAGATCAAGAGCCTCGTTGTAAAATTTAATAGACCGGTCTAAGTCTGATACATTATAATTTTCATGAATCATCTTAAATTTCATAGTATTTCTCCTCGTATACATTCTGTGTTTTTAATGCGTGACTTATATTGCGGATATTCAGTGATGAACCGCTGAATTACACTGGCATCATTCCAATAATGCATTGGAAAAACGGCATTGCAATCTATATGTTCAAGAAAATACAAGATCCCATCGGCATAGTGATCTCCCTGCCTTGGATCCAGGGGTACGAATGCAGCGTCAAAATGCATACCCTTTATTTTCCTGATCTCCGCACGGTATGCCTGGGTAAGTCTCTGGTTGTCAGCTTCCGGTTCACCATCCCAATACCAGTCGTTTAAGTCACCGGCATGGTAAATAGTCCCTTCCTGCGTCCTGACAATAAATGCAACGCCGCTGTCATTAGATAGTAATGTATGTATCTGTGTACCCTTATCCAGATCATATGTTTTATCGTGATAAACATATGTGATCTTTATGTCTGACCGATGGTTCCTTTTGCGTATATCTTTCGCCAAAACTGCCTGATAAGCCACACCCATATCATCAAGAATTTCAAAAATTTTCGGATTAAAATGATCCTTATGGAAATGACTGCAAAAGACAACTACTTCTTTTTTCTTGTCAAGAAGCGGCAATTCACCTTTGTAGTAATCAAAAATATAGCAGCAGTCTCTGGACTCAACCAAAAAACCGCTGTGGTCAATGTAAGTTATTTTCATGATATCACCTGCAAAAATGGCATATTTCAAGTCCACCGTTATTATTCTACAGCGTTACGTTAAATTTGTAAAGATAATACAGAAACTCCGCCATATCTTCCAGTGCTCATCCTCGAATTGTGCTTTCCATATGCCAGCATCTTCATCTGCACCCTGCATACGCTCTGTCAGCTGCTGTTCTGTTGTATCATTATAAAGTACTTTAAGTTATCGAGATGACACCACTTTATCATTCGACCATGATCTCCTGAGAGCCACATAGGATATTAAAAAGTTTGCAAACCAGCCAGCTGGTACAGCAAGCCAGACAAATGCAATGCCAAAATGCGGTGCAAAAACCAACGCAACGAACAGGCGGATCGCAAGGTTCACCATGTTTGCAATGAGAAACGGGCACATGATTCCAAGACCACGAAGGACTCCATCGGTTGCCATTTTGATTCCCATAAAAATAAAGAAATAACCAAGCCATCTCATATACTCCTCGGATACCTGATAGGCCAGGGTTGTTCCGTCTTTACCAAGAAACAGCGAGGAAATTTGAGTATGCAGTGCTTCAATGACTATAAAAGCAAGAACTGCAAAAAATATATCCAACACCAGTGCTGCGTGATACCCTTTTTTGATACGCTCAATTTTCTTTGCACCAAGGTTCTGGGAAACATATGGTGAAACCGCATTGCCGATGGATACAAAAATCAATGAAAAAACATTCTCTACCCGCATCGTTGCCGCATACCCTGCAAGTGCCTGTGTACCGAAAGGATTGACAACTGCCTGTACGATCATCATACCGATGGACACCGTAGACTGCTGAAGAACCGAAGGTACAGCAACTTGAAGCATGGAATATAATTCCTTCCTGTCAAACCAGCCAAAGTGACTTTTATATCGACGCATCCGACTAAGGAAAAGCAAAAATGAAAACACCGCAGAAATTCCCTGTGCTATGAGAGTCGCAAGAGCTGCACCAAACACACCAAGACCAAGTCCGGCCACCATCCAAAGATCCATAAAGATATTTAAGATTGATGAGAATATCAGGAGTCCCAGTGGGATTTTTGATTCACCAATGGAAGTGAACATATTGGAAAGAATGTTATACATAAACAAAAACGGAAAGCCCACAAAATAGATCCGCAAATACAGCACTGCGTCATCCAGTATATCGGCAGGGGTTTGTAATACACTCATCATCGAATAGGAAAAGCGAAACCCAACAACACCAAGTACTATGCTTAGAATCAAAAAGCTGATCAAGGACGTTGACACAATGGTTTTCATTTTTCCATACTCCCTGGCACCAAAATAGCGGCTCACGAGCACACCGGCTCCGACACCGGCTCCCAGTGCCACACAAATAAAAACATTGGTCAGGGCTGCACAGGCTCCAACAGCTGCAAGTGCAGCAGAACCCACAAACTGACCAACGATAATGGAGTCAGCCATATTGTATATTTGCTGAAAAAAACTGCCAAGAATCATCGGCATCGCAAAAAACGTCAGTGCTTTAAGAGGCACATCCGTGATCAAATACTCATCTTTTGACATTATCATATTCCTCCACAGGTTTCATAATTTCACTCATTCTTCCTCTCATCAGATTTTATTTTATATATTCAAAATGTAAGTTTTAAATTACGTTATGAAACAATTATATGTATATGCATCTAATAAGTCAAGCTATCGTTTACTTTTGGCAACATAAATGATATAATATTTTATATAAATACTATTCAGAGAATATTATTTACAGGAGGGACACTGATGTACCTGGACGGTTTAGATGAACTGGATCAGAAAATTATCCAGTTACTTATAGAAAATGCACGTATCTCTTACTCTGATATCGGTAAAGAAACCGGCATTTCCAGAGTGGCAGTAAAAGCCCGGATTCAGGCTCTGGAGAAAAAGGGCGTAATTGAAGAATATACAACTATAATAAACCCTCAAAAAATAAGCGGTGCTGTTTCATGCTATTTTGAAATCGAAATAAAACCAGACCATCTGTCACAGGTGGCAGATATATTACTTAAAAATGATACCGTCACACAGATTTACCGTGTCACAGGAAGAGACAAACTGCATATACATGCCGTTGCTTCATCAAGTGATGAAATGGAACACTTCCTGTACACTGTCATTGATACACTGCCCGGCGTTATCAGCTGCAGCTGCAATACCATTTTATCACGTATTAAAGATATTAAAGGATTACGGCTGTAAAAAGCAGAGATCGTATACTGTTCAAATAAAACATGCTTCTCTTACCAAACCAGCTATTGGCCATTTTTTCTTCTATATCTGTTCCAATGTGCGAAGGAAATCAACAACTTTGAAGCATTTATGAAATTAGCTGTGTAGTTTTGTGCAATTTTTCAAATTTGCTCATTTATAATTTATAGTTTAATAACTGAAATTTTTTCTGGATAAGCAAGTTCTTGATTTTGCACAAAAAAAGACACCTCGATTCGGTGTATTGTATAATGAAAGTGACGAAATTTTATATTTCTCAAATTTTGAGAATTCTCTCTTTATATTTCTCTGCACAAATTGTTTTCTATCTATGCTTCCTCTTTTATAATAAACATATCCGAGTAAAAGCATAGATTATTATTAAAAAGGAGCCTACACTATGAGAATTGAAAACTTACAAAATGAGAACAGAAAATTTGTAAAAAGCATTGGAAACTTCCATGTGCTTGAATATGTACAGGATGCCAGCGTTTCACCTATGAATGCAATGAATGAGTATTTTATGAGTAAAATGAATGTCAGAAGAAGACAGGTTGTTATCGATATTGACAGAGACCATTCAGCTGTTATTCAGGCTGGTTCTATGCAGTGGATAGGTGGTAATGTACAAGCCACGTCTGGTGTAAAAGGCATCGGAGATTTCCTTGGAAAAGCACTCAAGGGTGCGGTTACCAAAGAAACTGCAGTTAAGCCAGAATATGTTGGCGAAGGCTGTCTGGTACTGGAGCCAACATATAAATACATTATTCTTACAGATGTTGCCAGATGGGGATCCGGAATGACCATTGAAGATGGCATGTTCCTGGCTTGTGATTCAAATGTAAAAAGTAAAATTGTAGCCAGAAAGAACCTTTCATCCGCTGTATTAGGCGGCGAAGGTCTGTTTAATCTGAGTTTGCAGGGAAATGGTGTGGCTGCACTGGAATCTAATGTTCCCGAAGATGAATTGATTGAAGTCATATTGGAAAATGATGAACTGAAAATTGATGGAAACCTTGCCGTATGCTGGTCATCAAACCTGGAATTTACCGTAGAACGATCAACCAAAACACTTGTAGGATCGGCAGTTAGTGGTGAAGGTCTGGTAAATGTTTACCGCGGAACAGGACGAGTATTGATGTCTCCGGTCGCACCGACAACTTCTTTGTTTGAGTCCACCAACACCATGGCGGCAAAGGCTGCAGCTAAATCCAGCAATACATTTGGAAAATAAGAGTAAAACACATTTTCTCGCAAACTCAAAAGCGTATGCAGATTCTGAATATCCTGTCGAAATCTGCATACGCTTTGTTTTAGAAAATTATTTTACACTATATTTTGTCAACTTATTATTTGATTCTGTTTGCTGCAATACCACCCTTTTTGAAGAGTCTCTTGTAAGCTGCCTTTTTTGCTCCCGGAACTTTCACGGTTACCTTTTTGGAAATTCCCTTAAATGCAGATTTTCCGACAGTTTTCAGGGATTTTACCTTCTTCATGTTGATAGTTTTTAATTTCTTATCTCCTGAGAAAGCATTTTTTCCGATGGTTTTCAGTTTATTGCCATTTACGGTAACTTTTTTCAGTTTTGTACAGTTTGCAAATGCATTCTTTCCGATGGTCACTTTTTTTCATTCGATGCGTGAAGCTCTTTTGTTATGGCTTCCAATTGCTCCTGCTGTTGTAAAAGAAGCTGGATAAGAAACGACTTATCAACACTGTTTAATTGTTCCTCCGTATACTTAACTACCATAACCTAACCTCACTTTCCTGAGTGCTATTATAGCAGAGCCAACGGTTTTTGACTATTTTTGAATTCTGTCACCTTCGTCATTTTGACGGTGGATAACTTTAAATTTTATATCGCACAGGATAACCTGACATGGACGAAAATGATTTTATTTTCTGCGTTTTGCACAAATCACAAGGAAAATTCAGGATCCGTAATCTCTTCTATTGGGTGTCGGACAACCATTTCCAGACCCTGCATCAGCATCTGATACTGGTCTATGGTGATCTCCCGTGCTTCCTCTTTTGTACGGGGCCATCGGAAGTTCCCGTTTTCAATCCGCTTGTACAGAAGGAGAAATCCGTCCTCTGCGCAGATTTGTAAATCCGGTCGCCAGATACACTTTTTTGAACCCAGAGCCATCATTGAGCATTGCTGATCACTCCCAAAAGTGTTTTTAGAAATGAGGCAGATGCCTGTTCCGTGATTTCCAAAGTAAGGTGGTTTCTACCTCTGATCACGGCAGCAATTTTATGCTCCGATGTCATATTTACCGGATGGATTGTAGGAGACGGAACTTCTACAAATGTTTGTGTCTGCTCCGCAGTTTCCAGGTAAGCCTCACGGACTTTTCGGAGCCTCCAGTAATAACTCGCTTTTGTAATGTTATGCAGCTGACACCATTCATCGATCTTTATTCCTTGCGGACGGTTTTGACAGTCTCTGATCTGATCAGCCCATTCACTCAGACGGGTTTGCTGTGCAACTAAACTTGTGTGAGATTTCATGACTCACCTCCTGTGGTAAAGTCTAAAAAGTTGAGTACTAAACTATTTGGACTTTGTAGTGATGAGTCTATTATCTCACATTGGATGATTTTGAACAGGTACTTGCTATTTTGCGTTTACCTTTAATCTCCATAACTCTTCAGTTTCCACAGTTCTACCTTTGATCGGATAAATGCGATGTCCTTTTCCAGAAGCTCCCGCTCTTCCGGCGTGATGTCGTTGTATTTTCCCATCTCATAGCGTGGAATATGATACGACAGCTGCTCCAGCACCCTCTCCTCCAGAATATCATGCTCCACTTCATAAGCTCCGATAGAAATGATTCAAAGTGCCTCTGATGTGCCGATGAGCATATCATTATCTTCTTCTGTCATCCAATCAGTCACCTGCCTCGGTGTCCAGCCAAACTTTTCATACTGAATCATGCAATCATGAACCCCATCTTTGTATTCCTGATACGTAAGATCATCTTCTGCTCTCATACTGTTTACCTCGTCCTTTCCTGCTTTTCTCTTATAATTCGATTATATCTTATCAACTGCTGCCGTTACAATCACAATTTTCCATATTGCCTTTACTGCACATTACAACTGTCATAGATACCCTGAAGCAAATATTTGGCAGACAGTAATTAACGGACTCAATTGGAAATTTTAGCTGTACAATTATTTTACGAATTCTATAATCTGATTAACGATTAGCAAATGCAATTATATTTTCGGTCACCATGACACAAAAATCCCTTTACATACATTTTTTACGTATGTAAAGGGATTCTGAGACATATAAATTTTTTTAATCAGTATTATTGAATCTCTGCAAGTTTTGCATTTACTCTTGTCTGAACATCCAAAAAATATAAATTTTCAGCATCATTCAGATCCATGCTTTCAATATCATCCATTTTCTTAGTCATTTCTGTATATTTCTTCATATATTTTGCGTAATCCGCCAGCATAGAAACGGTGTCATCACTGTTATTATACGCTATCACGTATACGTGATAGCAATACCATTTGCAAAACTCCTTTCCTCACACAAATACCATCTTTTGAAAAGCACAGCTCCTTATCAAAGAAATCTGCCTGATTCATCCTGTGGGTCACTAAAATCACCGTTTTGTCGGTCATGCGGCGCAGATTGCCCAGCAGATGCAGGGCTGTTGCTTCGTCCAGCGCACTGGTGGCCTCGTCCAACAGCAGAATGGGATGGCCGGAATACACCGCCCGGGCAATGGCGATGCGCTGCATCTGTCCTTCGGACAGACCCGCACCGTGTTCGCCCAGCACGGTATCCAGTCCGTTTTCCAGCCTGCGTACAAAATCGTCTGCGCAGGCGATTTTCAGTGCGTTATAAATTGCATTCTCATCCTGCGCCCGTTTTTCATCCCCAAATGCAACAATGCTGCGGATGGAACCGGACAAAAGCTGATTGCCCTGCGGAACATAGGCAAACAGACTTTTCCATGCTGAGGTCAGCGGTTGGTTCCCGCTTTTCGTGGAAAGGAACCTCTGGCCGGAATCCAGCGGATACAGGCACATGAGCAGCTTGAGGATGGTGCTTTTGCCGCAGCCGGACGGCCCGGTAAACACTACATACTCGCCCTTGCGGATGGTCAGGCTGACATCCCGCAAAACCACCGGCATGGCAGGCGGTTCGCCCTCGGTCTGCACCGGGGGCTGATAGGTAAAGCAGGCGTGTTCCAGCTGGAGTGCCTGCAATTCGGTCTGGTAAAACTGCAGAACCTGTGCTTCAGGTACAGTTTCGGTGCTGGCCGGCACATATGCTTCCGCTTCCATCAGACGCTCGGCGCTGGCCAGCATGGAATAATACCGGGGAAGATAGCCGGTCAGGTTGGCAAACGGGCTTTGCACCTGCCCCACCAGCTGCATAATGGCCATCAGGTTGCCGTAACTCATGGTGCCGGTCAGGATGCCATAGCCGCAGAACCCGATGCCCAGCAGATACGCCCCATCCATGGCACCGGCGAAGCCGATGTTACACAGGTTGGAAAAATTGCTTCGCTTCATCCGGGCGGCTTTGTGAGCGTCCATCAGATCGTCTGCCTGCTGCGCTCAGTATGATCTGTCCCAGCAGAATGCCCACCAGCACAGCCAACGCAGCCCAGAAGCTGCCCCATGCCCCGTCCACAGCCATATTGATAATGTGCCGCAGCACGAACGCAAAAGCGATGCTGGAAACGCTCAGCACCGCCTGCACTGCGACCAGAACGCCTACCAGAAGCCTGGCTTTTCCCGCTGCGATGCTGATCCATTGTAAGGTATTTTTTTGTTTCATTGGCACAGCTTCCTTTTTATTCTTCCTGGCAGGTCACGGTACCACAGTACCGCTGCTCGCAGATAGAACAGGTCGCACCACAGATGCACATACAGCCGGTAGCGCTTATCCGTGACCGGGAGCTTCTGTCCATCCCGGATCACTGCCGTCAGCACACCGATGATATGCCGGTCGGTAATGCCGGTCTCCCTCTGCCAGCGGTTGTCTCCGCAGATGACATAATCATCTTCACGCACTTTCAAAATACGGTGGAGCACATATTGTCCGCTGTCCCGACGGTAGAGCGGCACATCGTATTTGTTCAGCCGTCCTTCCGGTTTACGGGTGATGAGCAGCAGGTCTCTGCCCTGCCGGATCAGCGGCAGCATGCTGTCACCTACATTGCGGTAAAGCAGAAAACCATTGTTGGCGATCTCCTCCTCAAAAGTCGATTTACGCATCCAGTGCACCGATTTTTTTCAGGTTGGCCAACACCATGTCCACATCCTCTGCCATCACGGCACGGGATGCATCGTATTTTTTCTCCATGGCATCCAGAATGGCCTCTTTTGTGGTCTCCGTCTTGAGCTGGTCAATGATAAATGCCGCCGTTTGATTGCTGCGCACCATGCCGGCAAAGCCGCCGCCGGCTTCTACCATCACCTGCTCGCCATCCATTTCCTGTGTAACAAAAGTATCTTTCAATTTCATATTTCAAATCGTCCTTTCTTAGAACGGTGTTTTTTCAAGAGAAGGCAGGACGCCGATGCGGGCTGCCTTCTTTTTGACGTGTCATCAGTCGCCCCAAATACATTTATCGCTTGGATCTGGGGTAATAGTATCATAGTCTGTACTGGTGCAGATTTTGATGCTAGATGTCGTGATAACATCCTCGGATTCAAACTCAATGACTTCCATCTGAGCCTTTTCGTACTTTTCCATGTTTACACATCTCCTTTCGTAGAAAATCTCTATGTGAAACGGCTGTTGCGCCGCGTCACGCAAAGGGTCAGCAGTCCGAGTGAGGTTCTTCCTCACTGATCTGCTCTTTTTTTAGCCATGCCTCGTAAGTGTTGCGCATAGCGGATAATGTATCTTCCCGAACCTTAATCTGCATTTGCTCGTAGCACTTTTGCTGCTCAATACATTTTTTCAACCGGATGCATTCCGGATAGAAAAAACATTTCCTACATGCATCTAAAATCGGCCACGGTTCCCGAAAACTTTGCCGCACAGTTTCATCCAGCTTTTCGCTGTCTATATGCCCGATAAAGTTGTTCTCGCTATATTGCTCACACAAGCCCAATTCGCCGTTTGGCAAGATGGTAAGTGCACCACCATGGTCTGCAATACAACGCCGGAGCGGAAGGTCTTTTCGTAAACCCAATTTCTTTACATATCCAAGGGTCACCAGCTTGTGATATAACGCCTGTTGCTTCTGATAGAGCTCATTTCGGCTGTCCGCTGGAATACTCTCTTTGCAACCCAGAAACTCATATAACACATGGCTGTAAACCGTCAGCTTTTTGTTTTCACCAAACCGTTCGTGCAGTTCATCCGCCAGCTCCATCAGATTATCGACGTTGCGCTCGTCCATGTTCAGCCGGATAAGAACCGCAACCCCTGCATCCAGCAAACGCTGGATATTTGCCAGTACCACCTGATAGGGGCTTTGGCCATCCTTATAAATAAATGCCTTGCTGCGGTTATAAATCTCTTCCGTGCCGTCCAGCGTGATCTGCACACTCTTCAACTTCCAATGGGAAACCGCTTGTTCTACGGTAGCACCGTCAAACAGATACCCATTAGAGATCATCATGGATTCGTACACAATGCCCTTTTCCGTAAGGTCGGTGCAGATGATGTCAATGACCTGCTTATTAAAAAGCGGCTCACCGCCAAACCAGTGCAGATGGACCTTTTCGCCGCCGCAATGCGCTGCAATATAAGCCGCCGCCTTATGGGCGGTTTCGTTGCTCATGGGAACCCGGGAACGCCCCATCTCATAGCAGTAAAAGCACCGGGCGTTGCAGTCTGTGGTGGTAAAGATGGTATAAGTAGTTGTATGCTCCGGTTCCTTCTGCATCGTGCGGCGGATAAACCGTACCTGGTCGGCGTATTTCTGGTCGTCCATCTCCTGCGGTACGCGAAACCAGCCGTCCCGCAGTTCGGGCAGGTTGTCTGGCGCGGCGTATTCTTCCGGCGTGAGCAGAAGCAGTGCTCGTGTCAGGGTGTGGAACACCAGCACACCGCCCTCGACTGGCTGGGCAAGAACGTATGTCATCCAGCGCAGACCCTGTTCCGCAGACCGGGCCTTGCCTAATATTTTGATTGTATTGCCGGACGGCGGCAAAATGGTTTGCATATGCGTTCCCCCTATTCTTGGTTCATCCCATGGTAGGCCACCTGTGCGGCCTCCGGTTTCATGTTGCAGCCCAGCCGGTACAGCGGCACGCTGCTGCCCAACCGGTCTACCAGTGCCAGCATTTTTGCCAGCGTCGCCGGGTCTTCCGGACGGTAGATCTGCTGGCAGAGCATGGGCAGTGCTTCCTTTTTTGAGATGCACTCGATGTGGTTTGTCTCGCTCCGGGTCAGGATGCAGAGTGCTTTGAGCGGGCAGAAAGTGTTAGTGCTCAGGTGCTCCTTGCCGTCCCACGGAGTACCGTAGACGGTCACGCCCGTGTTTGTGACATGGAGCAGGGGCTTGTCCCCGTTGACCATCACGGTGCGGTCGCCAAACTGCTGCATCCACAACCGGGTATGGGTGGTTTTGCCTGTGCCACTTTTGGCGGTGAACAGATACGCCTGCCCGTCTACCGCCACCACGGCACCGTGCATCAGCAGGATATCGTCCTGCACCAGCAGCTGCGCCAGTTTGCGGTAGACCGCCAGCGTTTCCAGATATGGGTTTGCATACTCCCGCACCGCCACACCTTCCAGCTCGTCTGCCCGCACAGAGCGTTTCCGCTCGTATGCAATGTCGACGGGTGCGGTAGTGATACAGTATTCGGCATCATCTTCTACCCGGTAGGCTGCACACAGCGTATGTACCTGTGAATAGAGTGACTCGATTTTAATGGCGTGGCCTGCTAGCCGATACGTACTCTTCATAATGTTTCCTCTGAAAAATCAGGAACTTCGAATAACATCACTATGATATATAAGATGCGGCCAAAAGTCAATGTTTTTCCCATTTCTTTACCTTTGGGAAAGAAATTCAAACCAAATCTTTGCAAAAATTGTCTAAACATCATTATTGTAATGAATTTAAGTCAACTTGTTGTCTGAAGTGCAATTATGTGTTATAGTATCAAGGAAGAACAACATTAGGCAAAAGGGAGCATTGTATGACGGACTGGAGCAAATGGCTGGAAAAGCATGAACTCAGCGTAGAAAATATTTTGTATCTGTACCGGCAAAGCCGCAGGACGGTGATCCACCGGGAAGATGGTGAAGAATTCACACCGTTCGCACCGCTGCAAGTGCTGCTTGCACTTCTGCCGGAGGCGGATTTTCTGCGCATCAACAAGGGTGTGGCAGTAAACCGTGCGTGCATCATAAACATTGACACGGACGGCGTGTATACCATGTCCGATGGTCGGACGTTTGCAGGGCGCAAGCGCGGCCTGAGTGCCCACCGTCACTTGCGAAAGCAGATGGGGCTAAACGCCCTGCCAGATGCGCAGCCCCAGACCACACCCATGACGTTTCTGGAAAAATGTACTCTGTTGAATGAGATGCCGCTGGCCTACTGCGTCATCGAGCTTGTTTTCAATGCGGAGGGACATGGCGTGGATTTCATCTTCCGGTACTGCAATGCGGAAATGGCAGTGATGGAAGGTGTACCCATTGAGAAAATGCTGAATCGCTCGTTTTACGAGGTGTTCCGCAACGGCGACAAAAAGTGGCTGGTGGCTTATGCGGATGTTGCACTCAACGGCACAAAACGCATCCTCCACGATTACAGCCCGGAAATCGGCAAGTATCTGACGATTTACTGCTATCAGCCTGCACCGGGCTTCTGCGCCTGTGTGCTGCAAAAGGCGGATGCATAACCAGAACAATACCCACAGAAAAAAATGTAGAGTAGGTCAGAGGGCTTTTGCCCTTTTTCCCCTTATTAAACCAATGTCATTAAGATAAGGGATGTCTACAAATATCTTATGCGAAATTTTTTATAAGCGAAGAAAGATATTTGCAAATTTCAACATGAAATCTTTTTTGTTGCATCACAAACAGACAGATGTTCTCATCTGCCCAAAGATAGTGTATATTATAATTGTTGTTAAGCTATTCTATATAGAAAACTTGCTACTTTCTTGGGCGTGACTTTGCGTGGGTCGTGTCGCCCAGGACGAACAAGTAAGATTTCTTTACTTATCAAGGCTTCAACATCTGGCGGAGACTTCTCCGCCATTTTACTTATAAAATATCTGCATATATGTATAGCAAATGTATAATTAAGTTGATAAACGTACTTTTGGGTACACCTGGTAACTACTGCATGTGCTGTAATAATCTCACAGAAGTTATATAGTATGAGACGTGCCCAGATTTCTTGTAACACGTATTCTTTCTTTTTGGAATGAAATCTAGAGCGTGTTTGAAAATTAAATATTGCACAAAACATATATTTTAATATCCTTTTTCATGTTAAAATAAAGAAAAAGTCCAGCGGTGTGATGTCAAGAGATAAATAACACAAAAAACATATATTTTTGTATATATCTCATGAAGACAAAAAACATCCACCTAAGCCCTGTCGTTCAAATTTTTAAAAATGAGCAGGGCGTAGCTCATCAGCAAGTAAATGGAATCTACTTTGCTGGACAGTATAGGCGATTGTCTTTCAGCAGTCGAAAGACTAAGCGCACAAATTTACGGGCAGTTAATGCGAGTGCACGTTTGTGTTGGCATCTATTTACCTCTTTATATTTGAGGTGGTAGAAGTCGCTGTATTCCTTGTCGCATCTTACAAGAGAAAATGCAGCTTCACACAGATAGTACTTTAAAAATCGGTTGCCGGATGGAATGAGCCGTGTAACTTCGGACTCGAAGCCACCGGACTGGTGTTGCTTCCAGGCAAGTCCTGCATATTTAGCAAGAGTAGCCTGACTGTTAAAACGATTGATATCGCCAATTTCAGCCATGATTCCGGCTGAATAAACAGGTCCGATACCCGGAATGGATATCAATACGTTTGGCAAGAGTTCCATTTGGGCTTTAATAGTTTTATCGAACTCTTTTATTTGAGATTCCAATGCCTTCATGGAGGTTATGGATATGGAAAGCACCTGATTGACAGAATCATTTACCGTTTTTGGTAAACGGTAAGAATTGCGGGCAGCTTTCTGTATGGCTTTGGCTACTGCATCAGGATCAGGAAAACGATTCTTTCCTTTTTCAATGATAAAGTCAGTAAGCTCATGTAAGTCCATATTTGCCAGTGCTTCTGCGGATTCAAATTCATCGTAGACAGCAAGGGCGGTAGTGCTGAAGGTATCGCTGAAGACCTTCTCCTGCGTCATCGTAGAATACTTCTTGAACAGCACATTCATAAATCGCTGCTTTTCTTTTACCAAATTTTGAACAGCGAAGAAGCGTGCCCGTGTGAGGTTTTGGAGAGCTTTGTAACGATAGTCTCCCATATATACCTCTTTGTTGATTCTACCGAAACGCAGGCAGTCAGCAATAACAAAAGAGTCCACATAATCATTCTTTGGAAGGTCATTATAAGCGTCATGAAACTTTTTGACTTGCTTAGGATTGAGGACATGAATCTTTCTGTTAAACGGTGCCAGAGTGGCATCTTCTCTTAAGAAGTACACGAGATTGTCTCCATAAACAGAGGTTGCTTCAAGACCGATTAGAACCGTGTCAAGGGAATGTGAAGTTAAAGCAGAAAGAATTCTTTTTACCAACTGGGTGGAACCTTCGTGTGAGTTTGCAACAGAAAAATTACTGTGCTTATCACCATTTGGAAGCATTAAGTAAACGACATTGGATTTGCTGCTTACATCAATACCGACGTAAAGTGTGTTCATTGTAATCACCTTCTTTCGTTGTAGATTAAAGTGTTCAATCGGCTTGGTAAAACCCATGATCATGGAGCATCGACACCCTCGCATATAAGAATCCAGCTTAAGATGGACAGATGCGAAACCACACTGCTAGATGGTAGTCCATGTACTTAAGCAAACAGCCAGCCGGTTTGAAGCTAACTTCCATGTCAGGGGAACAGACTTTCAATGAAGCAACCATTACTGGTTCAACAGGGGTGAAAAGAACTATTACCTGATTGACACTGGGACAATTATATCATGGGCTTTGTTAAGCCTATTGAACAATATTTATTTGGTAACTAGATACATGTATGTATCTAAAAGATATTATACGAGGGGTGTTTATTATGTTAAGGCGATATGAGTTGAACGATGATGAATGGAACCGCATTGTGAATCTACTTCCTCCGGAAAATACAGGCAAGCGGGGACGTCCACGAAAGTGTAATCGCACAATCTTAAATGGAATGGTTTGGATTGCACGCAGCGGTGCCCCCTGGTGTGACCTTCCGGAACGTTACGGACCATGGGAAACCGTTTACAGTCGCTTTCGTAAATGGATTGAAGACGGTATATTGGATAATATTTTCCGGATTTTAAGTCTGGATGCAGAATTTGAAGAGCTTTCTATAGATGCGTCCATCGTTCAGGCACATCAGCATAGTGCCGGAGCTAAAAAAGGGGGCCTTCCACCGAAATCGGCCGGAGCCGAGGCGGACCAAGTACCAAAATCCATGCCATCGTAGAAGCGTATGGGAACCCAGTCCGTATTATGATTAGCGAAGGCCAGAAAAATGATATTCCATATGCAATTCCTCTTTTAAAACAAATCAACATTAATGGAAGCAAGATTTTGGCAGATCGAGGCTATAACAGTAACAAAGTATTAAAATACATCCATGCAAATGGTGCAAAAGCGACGATTCCATCCAAAAGGAATGCAAAAATACAACGTTCTTGTGACTGGTGGCTTTATAAAGAGCGGCATCTTGTAGAAAAGCTGTTCTTGAAATTAAAAGCGTATCGAAGGATAGCGACCCGTTATGATAAACTCGCATGTACCTATCTGGGATTTTTATGCCTTGCTTCCATATTGATTTGGTTAAAATAAACAATTTCTGATTTTTTTCAAACACGCTCTAGAAGGACTCAGCATGGATAAGATTGCCGCCGGGCTGGAACGTGACGGTATCCTTACCGGTGCAGGAGGAAAAAGGTGGCACACAAGCACCATCAACAAGATCCTGCGCAATGAGAAATACATCGGCGATGCCCTACTTCAGAAAACCTACACCACAGACTTTCTGAACAAAACCAGAGTCAAGAACAACGGTCTTGTGCTTCAATACTATGTAGAAGGCAACCACGAAGCCATTATTCCGAAAGACATTTACTTACAGGTTCAAGAAGAACTAGTCCGCAGGCGAGTGGTCAAAACCAGTGCCAATGGCAAGAAACGTAGCTATAGCTGCAATCACTGCTTCTCCCAAATCGTTATCTGCGGAGAATGTGGTGAAATGTTCCGAAGGCTCCACTGGAACAATCGTGGAGTTAAATCTATCGTCTGGCGTTGCATCAGTAGGCTGGAATCCACCGGGCTTGAATGCCACGCTCGAACCATCAATGAGCTGGTTCTTCAGGATGCCATTGTCAAAGCCATCAATCAAATGCTCGGCGACAAAAGCAGCTATCAGGCACAGCTCCAGCTTAACATTGCTTCAGTCATTCGAGCTTCGCAGGCAACCTCCGTTGAAAACATCGATGAGAAGCTGATGGCCCTACAGCAAGAGTTTATCCAGAAAGCCCAGAGCAAAGAAGCCTATAACGAAATTGCCGATGAAATATTCAGGCTTCGAGAACTGTGCCAGCAAACCACCATCGACACTGCCGCAAGGGATGAACAGATAAAGCGGATCAATGACCTGCAGGATTATATTGTGCAGCAGACTACCTACCTCACCGAATTTGACGAATCATTGGTGCGACGCTGGATCAAACAGATAATCATCTGGGATGACCATATCACCGTAGAATTGAAATCAGGTGTTAGCATCGATGTGAATGCATAATTTTATAACGCACAAAGGCTCCTCACCACTGGAACTAATCCAGTGATGGGGGCCTTTTTTCATTCTGGCATTGAACCAAAGCAAATTGCTGGAATATTGAAAGTGAATCCGCCATACGTTATAGTCTGGTATGTTATTGATGTATCTTCAGGAAGACTTTCTTCGTACTCATGATTTCGAATAATATGAAATACCGAAGCTGGTGATTTACTGCTAAATAATTCCTTTAATTTCTTTAAATCGATTACCGGAACATACTTATTCTGTGTTCTAATATTATGTCTCGCAACAATACAGCAAAATAAATCTACATCATCACAATCATCAACTTGAAACACATTTTTCATAAATGTTTTTTTATCCTTCATAGCATACGCCATAATTTGTGATGACTGTTCGCAGCCATGAGTAATATCATCTTCCCTTGCATATACTTCTTTAGAAGAGTCTGCAGCCATAAACCATTTTAATTCACATAGTAATACTGCATTAGAATTAGGCTCATAAACACCTAAATCTATATCCGGCAATCGTCCTTCTAAATTTCTATGCTTTATGATCACGAGATTTGAATTCTTTTTCAATATCTCTTCAATTTCTTCCACCATTAAGTTCTCTAAATCGTTAACTTCCTTGGAATGCTCAAAATCCGTCTTAGAGCTGACTACAGATAATAAATTTCTCTCTGGCCTGGAACCTACAAATAATATTGGCGCTATAACCACAATACTTCCGGGCATAACTACTATCGGCTGATACATAATGTCGACATTCTTTTTTTCAGGTTCAAACGTAATATACTCAAGTATATTTTTGATCACATTTTTATCTATACTCGTCATGGATTCAACATAACTTATAATATTATCCATCGGTTGTATTATTGTACTATTTTTTAATCTAATTAGGACATCCTGTATTGTCAAACTACTAAAAAGATGTATGTATGATAAAGTTGCTAATGCAATCCAAACTTTCCTGTATTCTTCTAATGAAAACAAGTCAAATTTCCATGAAGATGGAAGCGTTTTTGTCACTTCCCATTGCTTTGAAGCAGTCTCAGAAAAAGCATCAATTACCTCTCTTGTTAGCTCATAACATAACTCTTCATCCTGTATCGAAATACGCTCTTTTAATTTTTCGTAGGCTGACGATATTTTTATAGGATTCACAACTTCCATAAATCCTTTAATCCCCATTTGACTTGTTTCTCTCAAAATGTCATTCCATGCGGACTTATTTCCGTTTTCTGGAAAATCAAACGTAACATTATTTTCTTCTACACTAGCTGTTAATCGTTTTCTTGAGTACGAAATATATCCACTGCATATAACTGAATATGGCAATGCATAATCATTTATAAGTGAAGCACAATTCTCATACCTGCTCTCTTCAATTCTCGAATTAATAGGAACTTCCGAAGAACTAAGAGAGCTATTATGCACCCAGTTTAAGGCTTGATTTAATGCATCCATATAATCCGTTATTTTTTTCAGAGAAAATGGATTTAACATACTTCCAATTATCGCTAAAGAACATAAATTTTCAAATGTCGCAAGTAAATCATATGCCATCTGTTGCTTTGTTCCAGTAAACGCCGGATGTTTTTCATGAAACGTATCAATTATTTTTTCTATATCTCTAATATCCATTTGCCACCCAAAACCTCCTGTTATCTATTTCACTGCCAAGTCTGCCTCTTAGTATCGAGTGGCTTAAACTGCGGTCGGTTCTGACAACAATCCCAGTGCCACAACCTATGACATCTAATCCACAGCCTAAACCCTACCGCTATTTTCCGACCATCCACTTTTTCTCCAGTCAGACTAAAAAGTAGATATGTTTCCATACAAGAAAACCGAGCTTTCCGCAAGGCTTCTCTGATGATACCAACCT
>ENA-UONZ01000450-UONZ01000450.1-human-gut-metagenome-genome-assembly--contig:-C93old-NODE-450-length-68185-cov-52.387773_pt1 | contig 68185 bp, 57 predicted proteins | sample MGYA00242468_ERZ724015 | MGnify/ENA metagenome assembly ERZ724015
GACGGTTAGCTGTTTCGTACTCAACGTGTGAAGTATTGATAGTAATACCTCTTTCCTTTTCTTCAGGAGCGTTGTCGATAGAATCGAAAGAACGCAACTCAGAAAGACCTTTCTTTGCCAACACTGTAGTGATAGCAGCTGTCAACGTTGTCTTACCGTGGTCTACGTGACCGATTGTACCAATGTTTACGTGCGGTTTGGTACGTTCAAATTTCTCTTTAGCCATAGCTTTACTTGTTATTTATTTGATTAATAATCAGCATTTACATCTTTATGAGCTGTTACCGGGATTTGAACCCGGGACCTCTTCCTTACCAAGGAAGTGCTCTACCACTGAGCTATAACAGCAAGAAAAAAGAGCGGAAGACGGGGCTCAAACCCGCGACCCTCAGCTTGGAAGGCTAATGCTCTATCAACTGAGCTACTTCCGCAATTTTTGTGGGCAAAGATGGATTCGAACCACCGAAGGCGTAAGCCAGCAGATTTACAGTCTGCCCCATTTGGCCACTCTGGTATTTGCCCTTAAACAAGTGGAGAATGTAGAGTTGAAAGTTGAGAGTGAATTCTTTCCGTCTCAGTTCTCCTTATTATTTTCAATTGAAGTTTCAAATTTCGCATGGAACTCTCAATTTTCCATTCTCAACTTTCCACTTCTTTGAGCCTCTTGTCGGATTCGAACCAACGACCCCGAGATTACAAATCACGTGCTCTGGCCAACTGAGCTAAAGAGGCGTTCTAGCTAAAAAATGCAACCGTCACGTTCTAACGCGAGCGAAACGGCTGCAAATTTAGTTATTTATTTCTTTCCCGCAAAATATTTGGGATTTTTTTATTTGCTACGTTGCTTTTCCTTGTATTTAACCAGCTGTTTTCCGAGTGCTTCCACATCTAAATCAATTGCTTCTTCAAATGTATCGCATACTTTGCTTGCATAAAACTCTCCATTGGGGATCAATATTTTAATGCCCGCTTCCTTGTTTTCAGCAACTTCTGGTTTAACTACCTTTAATGACACCTCTACTTTCTTTATATCTTCGTAATATTTTTCCAACTTGGACACTTTCTTCTGAATAAATGCCTGCAATTGCTCTGACGCATCAAAGTGAATTGATTGAATTCTAATATCCATACTTACCTCCTTTTTTTAAGCTCTTGGATGAGCTTGTTTATACACTTTTTTAAGTTCTTCAAATGTGGCATGTGTGTAGATCTCGGTAGTTGTTATACTCTCGTGACCCAAAAGTTCTTTTACCGCTCCCAGTTCTGCTTCATTGTTCAGCATTGTGGTAGCAAAAGTATGCCTCAACACGTGAGGGCTCTTTTTCTTCAACGTCGCCACCTTTGACAGGTTCCGTTTCACTAAATTATAGACTAGATTCTTATAAAGCCGTTCACCGTTCTCTCTAATAAAGAAAGCTTCCGACCTTTCCGGAATCGTTTCGTTTCTTACATTAATATATTCAAGCATCAACTCCTGCAGTTCGTCACCGAACGGAATCAGCCGTTGCTTGTTTCTTTTCCCGGTCACTTTCAGAAGAGAAGCCGAAAAATCCACATCCTTATTATCCAGACCTATCAATTCCGAAAGCCTCATGCCGGTAGCATAAAACATTTCAATAATCAACCGATCCCGACAGCCTTTAAACCCTTCGCCAAAGTCCGTTTCATCCAATAACCGATTCATTTCGTTCTCTTTTAAGAACACAGGCAACGGTTTTTTGTTTTTAGGTCCTTTTATTTTACGCAAAGGATCTATAGTCGTTTCTCCCTGCCTCAAGAGATACTTGTAAAACGTTCGGAGCGAACTTAGCTTACGATTTACAGAAGTTGAGGTATACCCTTTATCCATCAATGAAACAATCCATTCACGAATCAGTTCCGCCTCGACTTCTAACGGATTAAATTTTCCATACTCTTCCTGAGCAAACTCCTGCAGTTGCTTTATATCTTCACCGTACGCAAGAACGGTTTTTTCAGAATAGTTCCGCTCATACTGGAGATAATCAAGAAAAGATTCTATCAACATAATATCGCTACATCTAAAATCGTGCAACGAATGTATGAAAAGAATTCAATAATTCAAAGGAAATTACGAATTATTAATCTTCTACTTGCTGAAGTTGTTGTACGTAAACTGCGCGTTCTTTCTTAAGTCTTTTAGTTACAGACGGTTTATCAAACTGTTGTCTGCTTCTCAACTCTTTTACAATGCCAGTCTTTTCAAATTTTCTTTTGAACTTCTTCAGCGCTTTTTCAATGTTTTCGCCTTCTTTTACAGGTACTACAATCATTTTGTTACTATTAATATGTTATGATTAAAAAATTCTGCAGTCAAATTGCGCCGCAAAATTACACATACTTTCTTTATTCACAAAACTTTCGGCAAATATTTCTCAAAAACTATTCATAAACAGGTCATTAAATACAGAAAGTTAGTACCTTTGAAACATTTATATGTCTATAATAATATAATAAGGTATGAAACAGAATATAAAAGAACGAGTACATGCTCTGCGCATGACATTCCATCCCAATTACATCAAAGCATTCATTATCCCCAGCACCGACCCTCACCTTAGTGAGTATGTGGCTCCCCACTGGATGTCACGCGAATGGATTTCCGGTTTTACGGGTTCTGCAGGAACAGCGGTCATCCTGATGGACGAAGCGGGATTATGGACCGACTCACGTTACTTCCTTCAGGCAGAGAAAGAGCTGGAAGGTAGCGGCATCACACTCTACAAAGAGATGCTGCCGGAAACTCCAAGCATAACAGAGTTTCTCTGCCGGCACTTAAAACCCGGAGAATCCGTAAGCATCGACGGGAAAATGTTCTCTGTGCAACAGGTAGAACAAATGAAAGAAGAACTAGCGGCACATCAGTTACAGGTAGATATATTTGGAGATCCATTAAAAAACATCTGGAAAGACCGTCCCTCCATACCTGACTCTCCAGCCTTTATTTATGATATCAAATATGCAGGAAAAAGCAGCGAAGAAAAAATATCCGCCATCCGTGAGGAGTTGAAGAAAAAAGGCGTCTACGCTTTATTCATATCTGCACTGGACGAAATAGCATGGACTCTCAATCTACGAGGAAACGATGTACATTGCAATCCAGTCATAGTGAGCTACCTGTTAATTACACAGGATGAGGTGACTTACTTTATTTCACCGGAAAAAGTGACGCCGGAGGTCGAGACTTATCTAAAGAAACAACAAATAGGAATACAGAAATATGATGAGGTAGAGACATTCCTGAATTCCTTCCACGGAGAAAATATTCTTATTGATCCACGGAAAACGAATTATGCGATTTACTCGGCCATCCATCCGAAATGTTCCATTATTCGCGGCGAGTCTCCCGTCACATTATTGAAAGCCATTCGCAATGAGCAGGAAATAGTCGGCATCCATGCTGCCATGCAACGGGATGGAGTGGCACTTGTCAGATTCCTCAAGTGGCTGGAAGAATCTGTATCTGCCGGAAAAGAAACTGAATTAAGTATAGATAAAAAATTGCATGAGTTCAGGGCAGCACAACCTCTCTACATGGGAGAAAGTTTCGACACCATTGCAGGATATAAAGAGCACGGAGCAATCGTGCATTATTCGGCAACACCGGAAAGCGATGTAACTCTTCAACCTAAAGGATTCCTACTCTTAGATTCAGGAGCACAATACTTGGACGGAACCACTGACATCACTCGTACCATCGCATTAGGCGAACTGACGGAAGAGGAAAAGACGGATTATACCTTAATATTAAAGGGACACATAGCATTGGCTATGGCCAAATTCCCAGCCGGAACCCGCGGTGCGCAACTCGATGTACTGGCTCGTATGCCTATCTGGAATCACAGAATGAACTTCCTCCATGGCACAGGGCACGGCGTCGGGCATTTCTTGAGTGTACACGAAGGGCCACAAAGCATTCGCATGAATGAAAACCCTGTAATTCTCCAGCCCGGCATGGTTACATCCAACGAACCCGGTGTTTATAAGGCAGGCAGTCACGGGATACGTACGGAGAATCTGACGTTAGTCTGCAAAGATGGAGAGGGAATGTTTGGAGAATATCTTAAATTTGAGACTATCACTTTATGTCCTATCTGCAAAAAGGGGATCATCAAGGAGATGTTGACAAAGGAGGAAATCGAATGGCTGAATAATTATCATCAGACTGTTTACGAAAAGCTATCTCCGGATCTTAACGAAGAAGAAAAAGCTTGGTTACAGGAAGCCACTACTTCTATTTAAAGATAAGATGTCTGACACCCGGGTGTCGGACAACATAACATAGTATCAACTAAAAAACATTACTAAATCAAACAAATCCCATGGCTTTAATAAAATCAGTACGCGGATTCACTCCCGAAATCGGAGAAAACTGTTTTCTTGCAGACAATGCAACTATTATAGGAGATGTAAAGATAGGAAATGACTGTAGCGTCTGGTTCAGTACCGTGCTACGGGGAGATGTCAACTCTATACGAATCGGTAATGGCGTTAACATCCAAGACGGAAGTGTCTTGCATACATTATACCAGAAATCGACTATTGAAATCGGCGACCATGTTTCTGTGGGACATAATGTTACCATTCACGGAGCGACCATCAAAGATTATGCATTAATCGGCATGGGCTCTACTATTTTAGATCATGCCGTAGTGGGTGAAGGAGCAATCGTAGCAGCCGGATCGCTGGTATTAAGCAATACCGTGATTGAACCCGGAAGCATCTGGGGCGGCGTACCTGCCAAGTTCATCAAGAAAGTAGACCCGGAGCAGGCAAAGGAACTGAACGAGAAGATTGCCCACAATTATTTGATGTATTCGCAATGGTATAAAGAAGAATAAGTCAGTTTCACAGATGACTTATAAAAAGATAGCAGGAGACTCTTTTCGGAAAGAGTCTCCTGCTATCTTTTTATAGAAACATCAAAAATTAATCATATTCATGATTTTTTCTGTCGCACCGGACTTACTGGTCACATAATATCCGGCATTCTTTCCCGTCTCGTCTAAAAAGTCTTTGTCTGTCCGGAAACGGTCTAACAGGCTTTTCAGTTCTTCGTAATCCTTGATGGAGTAAGCACCTTTCGCTTCCAGCAGTTGCACGGCTTCCATAAATTTCTGATACTTCGGTCCGAAAATGACAGGGATACCATACACGGCAGCTTCCAGCGTATTATGAATACCAACACCAAAACCGCCACCAATATAAGCAATCTCTCCGTAGCGGTAGATGGAAGACAGTAAGCCGAAGCAATCGATAATCAGACAATCCGCTTTCAATACATTTTTTTCATCGGCACGAGTATAGCGCACATACGGACGTTTCAACTTACCAATAATCTCCACCAGATGATTCTCGTCGATCACATGCGGAGCGATAATCAGTTTCATTTCCGGATGATTATTGAAATATTCGAGAAACAGATCTTCATCCGGTCCCCACGAACTGCCGGCTACAAAAGTGAAAGCATTGTTTCCTTTGAACTTCTCCACCAGCGGAAGGTCTTTCGCCTCCTCACGTATTTGCAGTACCCTGTCGAAACGGGTATCTCCCACCACTGTTACACGGAGAATACCAATCTTCGACAAATAACGTTTGGAAGCCTCGTTTTGCACAAACAGATGGTCGAAATCTTTCAGGACATTGCGATAGGTACCGCCATACCATTTAAAAAACACTTGGTCACGGCGGAAAATAGACGACACACTATATACCGGAATCCGGCGCTTGTGAAGCTCATCCAGATAATTCTTCCAAAACTCATATTTGATAAAGAACGCCATACACGGATTAGTGATATCAAGGAACTTCCTCACATTCCGGGGTTTATCAAACGGCAGGTAGCAGACAATATCCGCTCCCCGATAATGTTTGCGCACCTCATAGCCCGAAGGAGAAAAGAAAGTCAGCAATATCTTATAAGCAGGATATTTTGCCCGAATCATTTCTATCAACGGACGCCCCTGCTCAAATTCTCCCAATGAAGCGGCGTGGAACCAGATATACTGTTCCCCCTTTTCCACCTGCTGGCGCAAAAGTTCGTACACCACCCAATGCCCCTTCATCATCTTACGGGGCTTGCGACTGAACGGCGCAGCCAGATGAACGATAAAGTCATAAATGACTATTGCCAGGTTGTAAAGCATAGCACTATGTCGATTACTTCAAAACCTCAACCGCACGTTTGATACGAGCTATTGTTTCTTCTTTACCCAATACCCAGGAAATATCGAACATATGCGGGCCTTTTCCTTCGCCCACCAATGTCAGACGGAAAGCATTCATGATATTACCTGTATGGTAACCTTTCTCTGCAATCCAGTCCATAACGACTTTCTCCTGTCCTTCGATACTGAAGTCCTCGATATCGGCAATGACTTCCGCCAGTTCAGTCATACATTTTGCAGAATCCTCTTTCCAACGTTTCTTCACCGTCTTTTCATCATATTCGGTAGGAGCTACGAAGAAGAAGCTACATACACCCCATAATTCTTTAATGAAACTGACACGGTCTTTCATCATGCCAACCACTGTCACCACCTTTTCGAAAGGAACTTCCACGCCTTGTTCTTTCAAAAATGGCAAGAACAGTTCCGCAATTTCTTCATTAGGTTTCTGCTGTATATATTGATGGTTGAACCATATACCTTTTTTATAATCGAATTTGGCTCCCGACTTGCTGCAACGATGAAGATCAAACAGCTTTATCAGTTCCTCCATCGACATTACTTCCTGATCGTTACCCGGATTCCAACCCAACAAGGCAAGGAAGTTGATTACCGCTTCCGGCAAATAACCGGACTCACGGTAGCCCGAAGATATTTCTCCGGATTTCGGATCGTGCCATTCTAACGGGAACACAGGGAATCCCAAACGGTCACCGTCACGTTTGCTCAATTTTCCATTTCCTTCCGGTTTCAACAATAAAGGCAAGTGAGCAAATTCCGGCATTGTATCTTCCCAGCCGAAAGCACGATACAACAACACATGCAATGGTGCGGAAGGCAACCATTCCTCACCACGGATCACATGAGAAACTTCCATCAAATGGTCGTCAACGATATTCGCCAAATGATAAGTAGGCAGTTCATCAGCCGATTTGTAAAGGACCTTATCATCAAGAATGGATGAATTGATGATAACTTCTCCACGAATCAAGTCGTTCACACGAATATCTTCATTCGGCTCTATCTTGAAACGGACAACATACTGCTTGCCTTCTGCAATCAGCGCATCTACTTCTTCTTTCGGCATTGTCAATGAATTGCGCATCATGCCGCGCGTAGACGCATCGTACTGGAAGTTTGCAATTTCCGCACGTTTGGCATCCAATTCCTCCGGAGTATCAAAAGCAATGTATGCTTTTCCGTTCTCCAACAGAACCTGCACATATTTTTTATAGATGTCGCGACGCTCCGACTGACGGTAAGGACCGTGTTCGCCACCGAAACTCACTCCTTCATCAAAGTGGATACCCAACCATTTGAAAGATTCGAGGATATACTCTTCCGCTCCCGGAACAAACCGGTGAGAATCAGTATCCTCAATACGAAATATTAAGTCTCCGCCGTGTTGACGCGCAAATAGATAATTATACAAAGCTGTACGCACACCACCGATGTGCAATGCTCCCGTAGGACTCGGAGCAAAACGAACTCTTACTTTTCTTTCTGCCATAATTTGGGTTAGTATAGGTAAATCGTGGCAAAATTAAACCTTTTTTTCCACACTATTGTTTTTTTTTGTACTTTTCGCAAAAATTTCAGTGGATATGGAACATTTGAAGAAAAAAAAGAGCTTTTCATGGAAAGATTTGTTATATAAATCGCTGCTATTCATAGGTACTGTGGCATTGATTGTCTATTTCCTACCGCGCGACGGCAAGTTCAACTATCAGTTTGATATAAACAAGCCTTGGAAATACGGACAGTTAATCGCAACTTTCGATTTTCCTATTTATAAAGATGAAGCGATAGTGAAACGAGAGCAAGACAGCCTGATGGCTCTCTTCCAGCCCTATTATGAACTCGACAAGAAAGTCGAGAAGGAGGCGATAGCCAAACTGAAAGAGAACTATCATACGAACCTGAAAGGGATTCTTCCTTCTACAGATTATTTACGCTACATCGAACGTACGCTGAAAGAGATTTATCAGGCGGGCATTGTATCTACCGAAGCTATACAGCAACTTTACAAAGATAGCACATCCGCCATCATGGTAATAGATGACAAGTTGGCCAATTCGCACCCCATCGAAGGAATTTACACGGTAAAGAAGGCATACGAATATTTACTTACGGCAGACTCCGTTCACTTCAACAGGGAAATTCTACGGCAGTGTTCGCTGAATGAATATATCAGCCCGAACCTCACTTTTGACGAACAACGGACTCAGACAGCCAAAGAGGAGGTACTGAACAACTATTCTTGGGCAAACGGCTTGGTTGTGAGTGGTCAAAAAATTATCGATCGGGGCGAGATCATCAGTCCGGAAACTTATAATATTTTGGAATCCCTGCGTAAAGAGTCCATCAAGCGAAACGAATCTATGGGACAAAGCCGTCTGATTCTTGGCGGACAAATTTTGTTTGTCGGCATGTTAATGCTTTGCTTTATGCTCTATCTTGATTTGTTCCGAAAAGATTATTATCAGCGAAAGGGCAGTCTGTCTCTACTCTTTACATTGATTGTATTTTATAGTATTGTTACGGCTTTTATGATGACACATAACCTATTCAATGTGTATATCATTCCATATGCAATGCTACCTATTATTATCCGCGTGTTCCTTGATTCGAGAACTGCGTTTCTGACTCATGTCATCACAATATTAATCTGTTCCATATCACTACGCTTTCCACATGAATTCATTCTCACTCAGCTAGCGGCCGGTATGGTTGCAATATTCAGTTTGAGAGAACTGTCACAGAGATCACAGCTTTTCCGAACGGCATTATTAGTCATACTGACCTACGCCGCTGTTTATTTCTCTTTTGAACTGATGACAGAAAACGGACTTGCCAACGATTTCTCGAAGTTGAATATACGGATGTATACCTATTTCTTTATCAACGGAATTTTATTGCTGTTCGCCTATCCATTATTATTCCTATTGGAAAAGACGTTCGGATTTACTTCCAACGTTACTTTGGTAGAGCTTTCAAACATTAATAACGACTTACTGCGTCAAATGTCCGAGACTGTGCCCGGAACATTCCAACACTCCATGCAGGTAGCCAATCTAGCAGCGGAAGCAGCTATCCGTATCGGCGCCAAAAGTCAGTTGGTGCGTACCGGAGCTTTGTATCATGATATCGGGAAAATGGAGAATCCGGCTTTCTTCACCGAAAATCAATCAGGAGGAGTCAACCCGCATAAAAATCTAGGTTATGAACAAAGTGCACAAGTAGTCATCAGTCACGTGACAGATGGATTGAAACTTGCCGACAAACATAATCTGCCTAAGGTTATTAAGGACTTTATCAGTACTCATCATGGACGGGGAAAAACAAAATATTTCTATATTTCCTGGAAGAACGAGCACCCGGACGAAGAACCGAATGAAGAACTGTTCACCTATCCCGGTCCGAATCCGTTCACCAAAGAGCAAGCCATCCTGATGATGGCAGACGCTGTAGAAGCTGCATCACGCAGTCTTCCGGAATATACAGAAGAGACAATCAGTAACCTGGTCGACAAGATTATCGATTCCCAAGTCACTGAAGGTTACTTTAAAGAATGTCCTATTACTTTCAAGGATATAGCCACTGTGAAAGCCGTATTCAAAGAAAAACTAAAGATTGCTTATCACACCCGGATCAGTTATCCTGAGTTAAAGAAGTAAGCAGCCCCGCACAAGCGTCTTCAAGTATGTCAAGCACATATTCAAAGCCCTCAGCCCCTCCATAATAGGGGTCGGGGACATGATCTGCCGGGATACGAGTACAGTACTCCGTCATACGATGAATCTTCTTCCATTCTTCCGGAGAAGGAGCTTTGTCTTTCAGATCATCTATGTTCCGGTCGTCCATACCGATTATCAGATCAAAATTATAAAAATCTTCCGTACGGACAGGACGCGAACGATGTACCAATTGATAACCGCGACGAGCCGCGTGAGCACGCATCCGACTATCCGGTAATTCACCCTGATGATAAGACAAGATTCCGGCAGAATCTATCACAAACTCTTTCTCCAGTCCTGCTTCTTTTATCAAATGAAGCATTACACCTTCAGCCGTAGAACTACGGCAAATATTTCCTAAACAGACAAATAATATTTTCTTCATTTTCATTACATAGGGTCTACATCATAATACACAATCAAAGATTTATAGCGTTCGTCCGCCAACATCTCGCGCTGGATACGTAACAACAATTCCCGTGCACGTCCCATCGGGGCATTCTGCTCAATCTTGACGACGATCTTCTTGATAAATAAAGTCTGGATACGGGCAACAGGAGGTTTATCCGGCCCTAATACCCGATTGCCAAATACAGCCCGCAACTTATCCGCCATCACTGCCGCCATCTGATCCAGCAACGCTTCATTATGATTTTTCAGATAAACATATACCAGCCGGTAATAGGGAGGATAATGGAACATCTGACGTTCCACCAATTGTCCGCCTACCATATCTTCATAATCATTGGCAATAACCTGATGAATGATAGGATGATCGATACTCTTGGTTTGCAATACCACCCGTCCGCGTTTGTTCTTACGTCCGGCACGTCCCGCTACTTGTGCCATCAACTGAAAAGCACGTTCATAGGAACGGAAATCGGGATAATTCAACATGGTATCGGCATTCAATATACCTACTATACTGACATGATCGAAATCCAATCCTTTTGATACCATTTGCGTACCGATCAATATGTCCGTCTTTCCCTGCTCAAAGTCTGCAATAATCTTCTCATAAGCCGAGCGGGTACGTGTAGTATCCAAGTCCATCCGGGCTACGGCAGCTTCCGGGAAAAGGATTTTGATGTCATCTTCAATCTTTTCCGTACCGAAACCACGGTTCACCAGTTCTGTTCCCTCGCAGGCAGGACAGGATTTCGGCAGTTGATACGTATAACCGCAATAGTGACAAGTTAATTGATTGATTCCTTTATGATAGGTAAGGCTTACGTCGCAATTCTTACACTTGGGCACCCAGCCGCAGGTACGACACTCCACCATCGGAGCAAACCCACGACGGTTCTGAAAGAGAATCACTTGTTCTTTCTGTTCCAAAGCCTCTTTCATATATTGTATCAGGAGTGGCGAGAATTGTCCGACCATCCGCTTTTTGCGATGCAGTTCCTTGATATCCACCGGAATAATCTCCGGCAACTGGATTTCTTTATATCGTTCTTTCAGTTGTACGAAACCATATTTTCCCTCTCTTGCATTCTGCCATGACTCGATAGAGGGAGTAGCCGTACCCAACAGGGTTTTAGCTCCGTACATGGCAGCCAATACAATAGCCGCGCTACGCGCATGATAGCGGGGAGCGGGATCTTGTTGCTTATACGTATTTTCGTGCTCTTCATCCACAATCACCAACCCTAGATTTCGGAAAGGCAGGAAAATAGAAGAACGAACACCCAAAATAATATCATACCCGTTCTCTCCCAGTTGCTTCCGCCATATTTCAACCCGTTCGGCATCGGGGAACTTAGAATGATAGATACCTAGACGAGCACCGAAGACCCGTTGCAAACGCTCCGTGATTTGAGTGGTCAATGCAATTTCCGGCAACAAATATAACACCTGCTTTCCCTGGCGAATCGCTTCTTCTATCAGATGGATATAAATTTCAGTCTTACCGCTGGACGTTACCCCATGAAGCAGACAGACATTTTTCTCCTGAAAAGACTGCACGACTTCATCAAATGCACGCTGTTGAAACTCATTCAAAGGATTTAATTCGACAATCTCCTTCTCCTGCTTATCCAACCGGCCGATTTCATGGTAGTAGATTTCAAAAATCTTCTTATCCACCAATCCATTCAATACAGAAGGGGCCACATTAGCCCGCTGCAACAGTTCTTTCTTGGAGACTTCTTTCGGAGTTCCCGCTCCTAAAACACCGGAACACTCCACATACTTCATGAGTAATGCCAACTGCTTCGGAGCACGAGACAGAATATCAAACAGGATATGAAGCCGCTTTTCATCCGCTGTACCCGCAAGCCGAACCCGTGCCTCTGTTTTAGGTTTATAAGTACGCCTCAACTCCTCCTTTACGAAAATCGCTTCTTTATCGAGCAGAGACTTGATGACCGTAAGAATATTTTTGATGCCGCTGTCCTTCTCTAGTTTAGTGACGCACTGTTGCGAATCTATGGCAAGCAAATCCAAAATGCGTTGCTCACGTTCCGGCAATGGCGCATCCGCTTCAAAATCTGGATTATATTCGACTATTGTTTCACTTTCCAATTTAAGCCCCGAAGGCAACGCCGCTTTATACACATCTCCTTGTGCACAAAGATAATAATCGGCTATCCATTCCCAGAACTTAAACTGATTCGGCAATAAAATAGGAGAAGCGTCCAATAAGGCCGATATTTCTTTTACCTCATACTCTGTCGGAGCACAATAATGGATATTACGGACGATGGCTGTATAAAATTTCTTTCGTCCGAAAGGAACTACCACCCGGCAGCCTATCTGCACTTCTTCCATGTTCTTGTCCGGCAAAGAGTAGGTAAAGCTCTTCGGGAGTGGAAGCGGTAATATGACATCTACATATTTTTTCATTGCAGCTACAAAAATACAATAAAAAAACGGGGATTTAAAAGAAGGGAGAGAGAACACTTAAAAAGAAAACTCTACTTCATACGAGAATGGGAGAAAATATATTCGAGAGCGCAACTGGACAATCCCAAACAAAAAAGAGTTTCCAGTTATCGGAAACTCTTTTTCATATACTATGTAAAGTGATAGACTACTTAAAAAATATAGGCTACAGATACTTGCCAAGTCTTAGTCTTATAAGAAGCATTTGTTCCTTCAATATCAGCAGTATTGCCCAATGGGATATTATAATTAGCACCCACCTGCAAATGGTTCAGCAACTTCAAACCGGCGCCCACATTGATACCTACTTCGGCTTTTTTCTTATCTGTTCTCATACCTTCAACAGTCTTATTTCCAGCAAAATCGAAATAAAAGTCAGGACCTGCAGCCAGATAAATACCTGCCAGACTTCCCAAACCAATGGTATACTTCAGGTTTACAGGAATATCAATACCGTTCTGCTTAATAGTGTACTCATCATTTCCTTCTGAAACTTTGATACCCCGTTGAGCAAAAAGCAAAGATGCATCTACTCCCAACCCTACGATTGGAATATTAAACTCGGCCATCGGACCGATAAAGAAACCAGTAAAATTATCCTTCTTGAAGTTTTCGCCCACATTAGAGAAACTTGCCTTTGACAAGTTCAAACCTCCCTTTACACCAAAGTGTATCTGCGCCTGAGCAGGCATTGCCATACCGATACATACGGCAATCATTAAAGCACCAAAAATCTTTTTCATAAATTTACGTGTTTATAATTCGGGACAAAGATATATATTTAGATTATATAAACACAAATTATCGGTTCTTTGTTCATTTTTTACTTCCTGATTCTCACACATAATTTATTCAGTCAAAACTTCCGCTGACCGGAAATTAGCTAATCAGCAATCACAGGGCAAACAAATCATTCAACGCTTCGCTCATGCTGGGATGAGTAAAAATGAAATCACGCAGAAAAGTATAATCCTGACCTGTTTTCATTGCCATGGCAACTATATTAATGACTTCGCTGGCATCAGGCGCAAACAGCATACAACCTACTATTTCTCCCGTATTCTTATCAATGACAGCTTTCAGCAGACCGTCCGTCTCTCCCAATGTCTTTGCTCTCGGTATCGCCATAACAGGCAATTTTTTGATGATCACATCCAAATTCTGCTTTCGAGCCTCATCCTCATTCAATCCGATACGCGCCAATGGATATTGCAAAGTTCGCCACTTTCGAAGTAATAAACAATAACCATTTCGCCGGATAAATTAGCAATTATTCCCGTATAAAATCAAAGTAGTACATCATCAAAATCACCGGAACAGATCAACGATCTGCTCAGCGATTTCTCATCTTAAACCAATCCCACTTACTATAAATACCAATCAACGATTCGGGTGAATATCCAACTTCACCGGCTTTATCATATTCTCCGGTTTCAAAATGGTATCCAAGTCTTTTTTAGAAAGAATATTGTGCTCCAATACAAGTTCATACACTCCTTTCCCTGTCTCTAAAGCTTCTTTTGCGATCTTAGTAGAGTTTTTATAACCGATTACCGGATTCAAAGCTGTCACTACCCCGATACTATTATGAACATCTCTACGGCACTTTTCCTCGTTGGCAGTAATGCCGTCTACACATAAAGTACGCAAAGTATCAAAACCATTCATCAACAGATCAGCGGATTCAAAACAGCATTGCGCCATCACCGGCTCCATTGCATTTAGTTCCATCTGGGCAGCCTCCCCACTCATTGTCACACAAAGGTCGTTACCTATTACTTTATAGGCGACCTGATTCATTACTTCAGGTATTACCGGATTCACTTTCCCTGGCATGATGGAGGAGCCCGGCTGCATAGCCGGCAAATTAACTTCGCCCAGCCCACAACGCGGTCCGGACGCTAACAGCCGCAAGTCATTACATATCTTATTCATCTTTACAGCTACCCGCTTCATCGCTGCCGAATAACCCACCATGCAAGAAGTATCCGAAGTCGCTCCAATCAAATCATCCGCCAATTTTATATCCAGCCCTGTAATCTTACACAGAGCCTCAATACACATTTCCGCATATTCCGGCTCGGCTGTGATTCCGGTTCCAATAGCTGTCGCTCCCATATTGACTGTCAGAAAATCCTGTGCGGCAAAATCCAGGTTCTTCACTTCCTGCTCCAGAATACTTGCAAATCCATTAAAAGTTTGTCCAAGCGTCATCGGTACCGCATCTTCCAATTGGGTACGTCCCATTTTTATAATATGTGCAAACTCTTTCCCTTTTTTCCGGAAAGAAGCTATCAATTCTCCAAAATGCTTCACCAATTTGAGATGAGTGTAATACAAACCAATGTGAATAGCGGTAGGATAAGCATCATTAGTAGACTGGGAACGGTTCACATGATCATTGGGAGAACAATACTGGTATTCTCCGCGCCGGTGTCCCATCAATTCCAATGCACGGTTGGCAATCACCTCATTGGCATTCATATTCGTAGTCGTTCCGGCACCACCTTGAATCATATCGACCGGAAATTGTTCATGATGCTTGCCTTCAAGAACTTCCTTACAAGCTTTCAATATGGCGTCTGCCTGTTCTTCTGTCAACAGGTCCAATTTACGATTGGCAACGGCAGCTCCCATCTTTGTAATAGCCAAAGCCTGAATAAACAAAGGGTATTCGTTCAAGTGAAATTTGCTAATGCGAAAATTTTCAATACCACGGAGTGTCTGCACTCCGTACAATGCACTTTCCGGCACCTCACGACTACCTATCAAGTCGCTTTCTGTACGAGTTTTTGTTGATAAATTCTGTTTCATATCGGTTGTTTTATAACAATGACATTTTAGTTAGTTCTTATAATAACCAACCAACAAGGTCATTGTTTTAATAAATATGCAAAAACTATTCAATAACTTTTTTGTTCTTAATACAGGAAAAAGAAAGTACAAAGAAAGAAATCACTTATCTTTGTCTTTAAACTTAACGCAATAACCTTATGATATTACAATTAGCATTTGTTCTGACTGCCATTATTATTGGTGCACGCTTGGGAGGAATCGGTCTCGGAGTGATGGGAGGAATCGGATTGGCGATACTTACCTTCGTTTTTGGCCTGCAACCTACCGCTCCTCCTATCGACGTAATGTTAATGATTGCAGCCGTTATCTCAGCCGCCGCCTGTATGCAGGCTGCCGGCGGACTCGATTATATGGTGAAGCTGGCAGAACATTTATTACGGAAGAATCCGTCACACGTTACTTTGTTAAGCCCATTAGTGACTTACTTGTTTACTTTTGTGGCCGGAACCGGTCATGTGGCCTATTCCGTATTACCGGTTATTGCGGAAGTTGCCACCGAAACAAAAATCCGTCCGGAACGTCCGCTCGGTATCGCGGTTATCGCTTCTCAACAAGCAATTACCGCAAGCCCGATTTCTGCAGCCACAGTTGCTTTACTCGGACTATTGGCCGGTTTCGACATCACTCTGTTCGATATTCTCAAGATTACGATTCCCGCTACCATTGCCGGTGTTTTGGTAGGTGCGTTATTTTCTATGAGAGTGGGCAAAAACCTGTCAGAAGATCCCGAATACCAGAAACGTCTGAAAGAAGGGCTTTTCAACGACAAGAAGATAAAAATCAAGGATGTCAAGAACAAACGTTCAGCTATGATTTCCGTTATCATCTTCATGTTGGCTACCGCCTTCATCGTACTCTTCGGCTCTTTTGAAGGGATGCGCCCGTCTTTTCTTATCGATGGTGAAATCGTTACTTTAGGAATGTCCTCCATCATCGAAATCGTCATGCTGTCGGCTGCCGCCATCATCCTATTGCTAACAAAAACAGACGGAATCAAAGCTACACAAGGCTCTGTATTTCCTGCCGGAATGCAAGCGGTAATCGCCATTTTCGGTATTGCATGGATGGGAGATACGTTCCTTCAAGGTAATATGGCGCAACTGACTTTCTCCATCGAAGGTATCGTACGTCAAATGCCATGGCTTTTCGGAATTGCACTGTTTGTGATGTCTATCCTATTATATAGCCAGGCCGCCACCGTACGTGCACTAGTACCGCTAGGCATTGCACTCGGTATCTCCCCCTATATGCTGATTGCCTTATTCCCCGCAGTGAACGGATATTTCTTTATTCCAAACTACCCTACCGTAGTAGCTGCTATCAATTTTGACCGTACGGGAACAACAAAAATCGGCAGATATGTGTTGAATCATTCATTCATGATGCCCGGACTTGTATCAACGGCTGTTGCTATCGGACTAGGGTTGCTTTTTATACAAATATTCTAACTATATATTATTAACCTAAACTTCATTCAGTTATGAAACAATTCAAAAGATTTGGTCTGATAGCAGTAACACTACTATTAACCGTGACAATGGCGTTTGCCGCAAAACCGAATATTCATATCCTTGCCACAGGAGGAACGATTGCAGGTACAGGAAGCTCTGCTACCGGAACCAGTTACACAGCCGGACAGGTGGCCATCGGTGCGCTGCTTGACGCCGTACCGGAAATCAAAGAGATCGCTAACGTTACAGGTGAGCAGATCGTAAAAATCGGTTCGCAAGACATGAACGATGAAGTATGGCTTACACTTGCCAAGAAAATCAACGAACTGCTGAAACGTCCGGATATCGATGGTATTGTCGTTACTCACGGAACGGACACAATGGAAGAAACCGCTTATTTTCTGAATCTAACCGTTAAAAGTGATAAACCGGTAGTATTGGTAGGCGCCATGCGTCCGTCTACCGCATTAAGTGCCGACGGACCGTTAAACCTTTATAATGCCGTAGTCACTGCCGCCGCCACAGAATCGAAAGATAAAGGAGTACTGATCGCCATGAACGGACTTATCTTGGGAGCGGAAAGCACAGTGAAAATGAACACCGTTGACGTACAGACATTCCAAGCTCCCAATTCCGGTGCGCTGGGCTATGTACTAAATGGAAAAGTATTCTATAATCAGATAACACTCAAGAAGCATACCACCCGATCAGTATTTGACGTGACCCGCCTTACTTCACTCCCCAAAGTAGGTATCGTATATAGCTATTCCAATATTGAGGCTGATATGATGACTCCTCTGCTCAACAACGGATATAAAGGAATCATCCATGCCGGGGTAGGTAACGGGAATATCCATAAAAACATCTTCCCATCATTGATAGATGCACGTAAAAAAGGGATTCTTGTTGTTCGTTCCTCCCGTGTCCCAACCGGTCCTACTACTCTTGACGCAGAAGTAGACGACGCTAAATATCAGTTTGTGGCTTCGCAGGAGTTGAATCCGCAAAAGTCGCGTGTATTGCTAATGCTTGCATTAACCAAAACTACGGACTGGAAGCAAATTCAGCAATATTTTAACGAATACTAAACCCTGACTGACTTATGAAAAAATTGATTTTTATGCTGCTCCTTACGGGCAGCATACAGGGAATATATGCCCAAAAAGCAGAGAAAAAAGACAAATTCTCTCCTAATACTCCTTTATTTGAGGAACTGACAGACGTGAAAAAGAAAACAGATAAGTTCAACCTTTATCTGAATATGCAAGGCAGCTTTGATGCCCATTTCCGGGACGGATTTCAAGAAGGTGACTTCAATATGCACCAGCTCCGCATCGAGGCAAAAGGTAATATCAACAACTGGCTCTCCTACCGTTACCGTCAACGCCTTAACCGCTCGAACGATGCAAACGGCATGATTGATAATCTTCCCACCTCTATAGATTATGCAGGTATCGGTATCCAACTAAATGAGCAGTTCAGTCTTTTCGCCGGGAAGCAATGCGCCGCTTACGGTGGTTTTGAATTCGATCTGAATCCGATTGATGTCTACCAATATTGCGACATGATTGATTACATGAGTAACTTCATGACCGGATTGAATGTTGGTTATAATATCACTCCCGACCAGCAACTGAATCTGCAAATCCTAAACAGCCGCAACGGTTCTTTCGACAGTACCTACGGGATTACAGAAGACGCCGAAGGTAATGTACCCGATCTGAAATCCGGGAAAATGCCGCTGGTATATACATTGAACTGGAATGGCAACTTCAACAACGTGTTCAAAACCCGTTGGTCGGCCTCTATCATGAATGAAGCCAAAAATCATAATATGTATTATTATGCCATAGGCAATGAACTGAATCTGGGTAAGTGGAACGCCTTTGTAGATTTCATGTATTCGAAAGAAGATATCGACCGCAAGGGAATCATCACGAGTATTGTCGGACATCAAGGCGGACATAACGTCTTCGACACCGGTTATCTCTCCGTTGTAGCCAAATGCAACTATCGTTTTCTGCCGAAATGGAACGCTTTCGTGAAAGGGATGTATGAGACCGCATCTGTCACTAAAGCCTCCGAAGGAGTGGAAAAAGGGAATTACCGCACCTCATGGGGATATCTCGCCGGTATCGAATTCTATCCGATGGAAACCAATCTGCACTTCTTTGTTACCTACGTAGGACGTTGCTATGACTTTACTTCCCGAGCCAAAGCATTGGGACAAACGGATTACACTACAAACCGGGTATCTGTAGGTTTCATCTGGCAAATGCCCGTATTCTAAATACTGTAAGATATAAAAAATACCCGATAGCTTTTTTGTATAGTTATCGGGCATTTTATATGTTCAGTTCTCAGTTAAAATTAATACTCTTCCTCGTTAAAGAAAAAATCCTCCTTACTAGGATAATCCGGCCAAATATCTTCGATACTTTCATAGATTTCGCCCTCATCTTCCATCTCTTGGAGATTCTCAATAACTTCAAGAGGAGCACCCGAACGCATGGCATAATCAATCAATTCATCCTTGGTTGCCGGCCAGGGAGCATCTTCAAGTTTTGATGCTAGTTCCAATGTCCAATACATAATCTTGAGTATTTAAAATGAATACTAAATTTGTCTCTTTTTCTATTTTTCGGCAAAAGTATAATAAAATCTATCATTTCCAACTATTATCCCAAAATATTTCGTTATTTTGTTCATCAAAATTAATTTTCCGGGATAACACAAACAAATAATCTGACAATCTGTTGACAAAAGCTAATACTTCGGGCGAAATTGTACAAGTTTCGGATAAAGCCAAAATACGTCTTTCGGCCCGTCGGCAGACTGTCCGGCAGATGTGGCAAACAGATGCGCCCCGACTTCCACCCGGAATAATAAAGGCACAAAGCTCCGGCAATTGTTCGTCCAATTTATCAATTTCATGTTCAATACTTTCTATGTCTCCGGAAGTTATAATACTCGCAGGTTTCAACTGCATTTTCTCCTGATCGGTAGCGAGATGGGAGCCGATAGCAAACAACTTATGCTGAACTCCTAAAATAAAGTGACGGTCCGCCTCATCCAACAGATAGGTGTACAACCAGCCCAAATTCGAATTCAGTTCGTCCACTGTCCCATAGGCTTCCAGGCGGATATGCGTTTTCGGCACACGACTGCCGCCAACCAGGCTGGTAGTCCCCTTGTCACCGGTTTTTGTATATACAAGGCTCTTTTTCATAATTTTCTTTTTTAATCATCTATATAAGGTTAACGTACAAAGGTTCTCAGAAGTTGACGATATAGTGCTGTTTTATCTTTGTTTTATCAAAAAAGAATAAACCCAAGTCATACAAATCAAAAGTAACCCCAACCCGCTCGTCCTCCTTCAATTGATTCCAAAGCGTTTTCATCTTCTTTGAATAGCAAATTCCCTGCACCACAAACACACTTTTCAAAGTAACCCGCTGCGCACAAATATGAAAAACTTCTTCTATCAGTTCAGGATTCTGATAATTATTCATATATAAAAAATCGACCGGAGTATCTGCATCCAAAAACAGTTCCGAGAGGTCGGAAGCAAATAGATAAGAAGCGGAGGGTTTAGCCGACTGCAAATAAAGTGAAGCCGTTGAAGGCTGTCCCACTTCTATAACAGTGGCAGGTTGTACTTTATTCACCAACCGGAACAAAAAACGGTTTATTTTTCCTCTACTCTTACTCCACCCACATTCTCTCACTTTCTTTCTCTGCTCTTCTTGCAAAGCATGATATGCATAATAGGGTGTATTCTCATAAATCACATCCGTTATCAGACTGAAAGCAAAAGGGGAATGCACACCATATCCGCAACGATAGCGAAAACGGGAAAGCCAAATAAAAGGTCTCTTTATAGAAAGTAGAAGATTCATAAAACAAACGTTCGTTTTTTATTCTCGGATACAAAGATATGTTTTTTATCGCAAAGACAGAATAGTGGCGCGAGAAGAATTCAACAACTGAATATACCCCGATTGTCTAAAATTTATCTACTTTTGTAACGTCTAAAAATATTCGAAGAATATGGAAAACAAGAATATGCTACAAAAGTTGTTTGGCTTCAATTCGCATTCCATGCAGGTAAGAACTGAGATTCTTGCAGGTATTACTACATTTCTGACTATGTCATACATTCTTGCCGTGAATCCTAGCATACTGGGTGTCACAGGCATGGATAAGGGGGCGGTATTCACCGCTACCGCCACAGCTTCCTTAATAGCCACTCTTATTATGGCGGTATGGGCCAAACTTCCGTTCGCGCTTGCTCCCGGCATGGGACTAAATGCTTTTTTCGCTTTCACAGTCTGTCTGGGTATGGGCAATACTTGGGAATTTGCATTAACAGCAGTGCTTATCGAAGGCCTCCTGTTTATCCTGCTGACCCTTTCCAACTTACGTGAAGCCATCCTCAATGCCATACCAGACTCCCTAAAGAACGCCATTGGGGCAGGTATCGGACTTTTTATCGCCTTCATCGGATTGCAGAATGCCGGAGTTATCACCAAGAACGATGCAACCTTAGTGACACTCGGCAATATCACTTCCGGCTCTCCGCTTTTGGCGCTTATCGGACTTGCCATCACTTCCGTATTACTTATAAAAAAGGTAAAAGGGTCTATGCTATGGGGAATCCTTTTGACAATGTTGATCGGCATTCCGATGGGAATTACCGAATTTAACGGAATCGTCAGTATACCTCCCTCATTGGAACCGGTATTTTTCAAGTTCGACTTCTCAAAAGTGCTCACCACTCAAATGGCTTTTACTGTGTTTACATTGTTATTTATTGATATGTTCGATACCATCGGCACATTGGTCGGCGTATCCAACAAAGCCGGAATGTTGGTTAATGGGAAAGTGCCCCGTGCCAAACAGGCATTTATGGCCGATGCTATCGGGACTACCGTAGGGGCAATGTTAGGAACCAATACGGTAAGCACATTTGTAGAGAGCGCATCAGGCATCGCTCAAGGAGGCCGTTCCGGAATCACTTCTTTTGTAACTGCTATCTGCTTCGGAATAGCCTTACTTTTCGCACCGCTTTTCCTCTCCATCCCAAGTGCGGCAACCTGCCCTATCCTGGTATTGGTCGGTTTATTCATGATGTCACCTATCAAAGACATTGATCTGGATGATTTCACGGAATCAGTTCCGGCATTCATCTGTATCATTATGATTCCAATGGCTTATAGCATTTCAGACGGTATTGTTCTCGGGCTTATCAGTTATGTACTGACCAATCTGCTATCGGGTAAGTTCAAGAAAATATCACTCACCATGTATATTCTCGCAGCCCTCTTTACTCTCAAATATCTGGTATGACCGAAAAAGATAAAAAACAAATATAGAAAAAGAGGGTATGTCAATGGCTCATTCGATTCCGAATCTTGACATACCCTCTTTACACTCATCCATTTCAAGCAATTACCGAAGTCTGAACATTACAGGCACAGTATATTTTACTCGAACTTTCTTACCGTTCTGCACTCCGGGTTTCCACTTCGGCATAGAACTGATCACACGAACAGCCTCTTTATCCAAATACGGATCAACCCCTCGTACCACTTCAGGATTCGTTATCGTCCCGTCCTTGTCTACAACAAACTGAACAATAACCTTTCCTTGTGAGCCGGTTTCCTGTGAAATCGTCGGATACTTGATATTACCGCTTAAATATTTCATTAAAGCAGCCGTACCACCCGGAAACTCCGGCATAATCTCAACGCTGACATGAATAACGTCTTCAACTACCGTTTCGGTTTCCACCACAGGCGGTATCCATACAATTTCATGAACTGCATTCATATCCTCTGATACTGTAGAAACCTCGTCCGTCACCTCTATATCGTTCTTTACTATTTCTAATATGTCTACGACCTTATTTTCGGGGGGTGGAGGCGGTTCCAGTTTCTCCTCAGGGAATGTGATTGGAACTAGCTCTGTCACAAAGATGGATTCATCATCTGATGATAGTGCCGCAACCCTGACATCATGTTGTGTCCATTCGAACGAAACGAACATGAAAGCGAGCGCAACAACCAAACCCATCAACAACCAAGAACCCCGTTGATTCTCAATTGCAGCCTTTTTTGATTTCTTGGCTTCCATAAAAAATGTGTTTAAGTAATTAATAATAGAAAATATATAGTATATATACTACTTTTCATTTTTCCCCTTAAGCATTACTTAAAGTGCTCTCTAGCTGCAATAAATATAGTATTTTTATTGACAGGATGTTACGCTTCCGCTTGTTTATTCTATTCTTTTGCCTTCTTTTGGATAAAATTTATGAATTCAACTTACAGCTTTTACCTCAAAAACAGAATAAACAGGAAATTTCAGTCAGTCTTGCGAATTGCCCATCGCCTTTTAACAAACAGCATTTGCATATCTATTTTTCAGAATGCAACAGTTCCTCAGAATACATCTTTATCTATTCTTCTTACCTATATTAGTTTTTCGATTGCCTAATTGGTTTTCGTTCAACAGTTGTTGAACGAGCGCTTGACAATTGTTGAACTATCGTTCGACAGTTGTTGAACGAAAACTGATTAGGTAACGAAATACATATCCATAGGAAAGAATACCCTTGCAGATACCACACTCCTAACAACATACAGAGAAATACACCCGTGTAGTGGATAAATTAAAAGAGGAAGCAACAAACAACTTGACCGAACTAAAGTTTTAATCCTAAAATACTTATTTTGTAACTATGAATTTTGAAACATTAGTAAAACATATCAGCACGATACAGAACACGTTGCAGACACAAGCCGCACACGCTGTAAACCTTGCCCTTACTTCCCGTAACTGGCTTATGGGTTGCTATATCGTGGAATTTGAGCAGAACGGAGAAGACCGTGCCGCATACGGTGAACAATTGTTGAAGAAACTGGAACAACGGCTGAAAACAAAAGGTCTGAATGAACGTAGATTCCATGAATTTAGGCGGCTGTACCTTATTTATCCACAGCTAAAAGAACAAATATTGCACTACATAATATCAGGAAATGAAATTCGGAACACACTGTCCACCGAATTCACAGAACCAATTCGGCACACGATGTGTGCCAGATTAAATACAGCAGACAATCAGATTAATAACTGGAATATACCTGCCGAAAAGCTATTTAACAGGCTGCCATATTCTCACTTAAAATTTATATCCAAAATTGAAAACCCAGTCAAACGTGCTTTTTATGAAATGGAAGCAATGAGAGACTGTCGGTCTGCAAGAGAATTGGAACGACAAATAGTGTCTTTATTGAAATACAGGAGAACCCCAACCGTAGTAATATCGAACCAAAGTTAGATTACTCTATCAACCTGATTAACAATATAGATAGCTATATAAGAGATGCACCTGTAGGAATTAAAATCAAGCTAATTAGTTCGATGTTTCCCGAAAAAATCGAATTTGACGGAAAAACATATCGAACCAATTCTTATAACAAAGTGCTTGATTTAATCTATCAGCAAACCAACGAGTTACGGGGAGTAGAAAAGAAAAGCGGAGAGAGTTTTTCAACTTTCTCCGCTTCAGTACCCAGACCCGGGGTCGAACCGGGATGGAAGTGAATCCACTGGTGTTTGAGACCAGCGCGTCTACCGATTCCGCCATCTGGGCATACTTGATTTCTCAATTGCGGTGCAAAGATACGACATTATTTTGAATCTGCAATAGTTTGGTAGAAAAAAGGAGAAAAAAATAATAAAACATATCTCAAACACTTCTATATTCAGAGAATAAACCGTACATTAGCAGAAACTTTTAAATAGAGTCTCTATTATGACAAACAAGGATAATTATTGCGTGATTATGGGTGGCGGTATTGGAAGCCGCTTCTGGCCGTTTAGCCGCAAAACATTGCCTAAACAATTCTTAGATTTCTTCGGAACCGGTCGTTCACTCTTACAACAAACGTTTGATCGTTTCCAAAAGGTAATACCAACAGAAAATATTCTTATCGTTACCAATGCAATGTATGCAGACTTAGTTAAAAAGCAGCTACCCGAAGTAAACGAAAAACAAATACTGCTAGAACCTGCACGAAGAAATACCGCTCCATGCATAGCTTGGGCCTCCTATCACATCAGGGCACTGAATCCAAATGCCAATATAGTAGTGGCCCCCTCAGACCACCTTATTTTAAAGGAAGATGAATTTCTTGCCGCTATCGAAAAAGGACTGGATTTTGTCTCACACTCTGAAAAGCTACTGACACTAGGAATTAAGCCTAATCGACCGGAAACCGGATACGGATATATACAAATCGCCGAGCCTGCCGGAGATAACTTCTACAAAGTAAAAACATTCACCGAGAAACCGGAACTGGAATTAGCTAAGGTATTTGTAGAAAGTGGAGAATTTTATTGGAATTCCGGACTGTTCATGTGGAATGTAAATAGCATTATCAAAGCGAGTGAATCCTTATTGCCCGAGCTGACTTCTAAACTGGCGCCCGGAAAGGAAATTTATGCCACTGATGGAGAAAAAGCATTTATTGAAGAAAATTTCCCGGCATGCCCTAATGTATCCATCGATTTCGGCATTATGGAGAAAGCAGATAATGTATATGTATCATTAGGAGATTTTGGCTGGTCTGATCTTGGAACCTGGGGATCACTTTATGATTTATCAGACAGAGACCAAGAAGGTAACGTCAGTTTAAAATGTCATTCACTTTTATATAACAGCAAAGACAATATGGTAGTATTACCGAAAGGAAAACTCGCTGTAATTGACGGATTGGAAGGATACCTGATAGCGGAATCCGAAAACGTCCTACTTATTTGCCGTAAAGACGAAGAACATTCCATCCGCAAATATGTCAATGACGCCCAAATTCAACTGGGCGATGACTATATTTAATAAATAAGGCAACTTCTTCATTACGAATCAGTTGCCTTATATTTTATTATTTTAGGAATATCCCTAAAAAAGCTTGCAATACTTTGAGTACACGTTATACTCTCATAAATCAAAATCTGTAAGAGGTTCCCACCGAGAATGATGCATGAACAGGAGTCAAATCTCCACCCGACCATATATCTTTAGTGTATAGTCGCAAACGAGGTTCGGCAAAAACACCGAATCCCTTAAGCAGTTTATAATAAAAATGTACGCCGCCCTCCGCACCGATATTCGTTTTATTAGGCTCTTTTCCGAATGACAAAACAGGACCTGCAAGCAACTCAACACCAAATTTACGGTCCGGATTATAACCTCCCATAAAATGAGTCACATCAAAGAGATAATCTGCCGATAAACTAATCAGCTTACGGGCATCCGATCCGTTCTTTCCCGGCAAAGCAACATAATCCAAGCCTACCCGTGCACCGGAACAAGGGAAGAACTGCCGTCCCCCAGACACTCCTATTAAAACTCCAAGACCGGAACCGTCATCTAGTTTCACCCGATGAATAGGCATATTTCCACCTACATTCCATGAGGCAAAATAGTAAGGTTCGAATTCACTTCTGCGAGCAGCCAGCTCTTTCAACGTCTTACCACCTGCACGACGGAATTCCAGTCCGACCTGCACACTCATCACATTATCTGTCGTAGAGATGCGAGGACCCACATAATTATCAATAACGTTGACATCTCTGTAAGAATAAGGAATACGAGAGAAACGAGGTTCTATAAATAATGCCGTATGATCGGAGAAGTAATATTTACATTGCAGCCCTGCCGTCACACCGGCATATGCAGCACCTGCCGCACTAACCTTTATATTTTCATTTTGCCTCCGTACCTTACCTAGTTCCAGACCTAACATCGGAACAATTCCCCAACGTTGTTCATTATCATGCTGCCAGAAAGAAAGAAGATTCAACATACTCTCTATCCGGACTCCTCCTTGCATCGTTCGCTTGTCAGCAAGAGTTCCATCTTCACGCGCAGCCTGTCCCCAACTACTTATGCCTGCAAAACCGGAGAAACGTAATCCCCAGAAAGGTAGAAACCATTTACCGGCAGATACACTCATAGTAGGTCCTACCGAAGCTAAAGCTCCCATAGAACGTCCCGAACCACTTAGGAACTGAAAGCCGACACCTCCACTGATGAAAGTATTTCCCCAGAATGTTCCATCACCAAAACCGCTTTCTAACAATCTCTTACGATAAGAAGGGCTGAACCGATACGAAGTACCCACCGCAAAAGAGAGCTGTAAAGGAGTTCCCTTACCCTCACGCGAATTGATATAACGTTGCGTATACAGTCGCAATTTAGACTCAGCAAAAACATCAAATTGCTCACCTAGCCTCCAATAAGGACGTACACCGCCTTCTCCTCCCAAATAGGTCTTTCCCGGTTCAAAGCGATGGGTAATGACCGGACCGGCAAAAACTTCCGTACCAAACTTACGTTCCGGATCATAACCGATTACCCAATTGGATATATCAAACATATAATCCAAAGAAAGGCTCGTAAAAGTGTAACGGTCAATCTTAGCATCCGCCAAACGGGTAGCCGCATTATTGAAGTCAAGTCCTAAACGGAATCCGGAAAGCGGACTAAACTGCCGTCCGACCGCAGCTCCGGTAATGAAACCCGGACGGCGTGAAGTAGGCCGGTTCAACTGTTGCGGCATTGTCATGCCGACAGCATAAGAAGTATAATAATAAGGAGTAAAATCTCCCCTAAGTTTGGCTAACTGCTGCCATTGCGGACGAGTAGGACGACGCAATTCGACCCCTACACTAATACTCATCAACTTATCCATAAAAGAATACTCATTCACTTTTCCGGAAATCGTCTTCTCTGTAAAGGTATAAGGTACGAAGGACATACGTGGTTCTACGAAGAAAGCCAAGTTCTCTATCGGATAATACTTAAACTGTACTCCACCTGTCCATCCCGTATATGTTTTAGAAATAACCTCCTGCTCATCCTGTTTCTTCATCATCCCCAACTCGACACCGAACATCGGGACAACTCCCCACCGCATGGAACGCGCTTCTTTCTTGAACAACGCAAAAGGATTCAACATCACTTCTGCCCGTCCGCCTCCATACAGAGTCATTCTGTCCATACCTGCCTTTTGATTCTCTTTCCACGCATCATACGATCCGAATGCAGATAAGCGGAAACCAAACAGATCCAAGAACCATTTACCTATGGACACATTAAAAACAGGTCCTGTAGAGCCTAGCAGTCCTTGTTCCCTGGCCAATGAGGAATTCTGCGCTTGAAGTCCCATAGCCGCACTGATGAAAGTATTATCCAAGAAATTCTCCTCTCCTGCTTCCGTACTTCCACGCTGCTTGAAGGTTCCTAAACGATAATTCATCCCCACACGGGCATTAAATCCCATATCATATCCGTGCCAGTTATTTTCTCCGGAGATATCGATATTATCGGTATAAAAGGAGATTGCCGGTTCTACAAACACGTCCAGACGCGTTCCGGTGGCCAACTTCATCTGTAAGCCCAGATGGAAATCGCCCGCTCTTTTTTTCTCTCCAGCCAAAGAAGCGAGATGTACACCCAGCCCTTCAACCGTAGAAATCTCGAACATACGATAAGGATTATATCCGGCAAAAGCCGTACTAAGATTGAATATATGATCTATACCGAACGAATAATTGCTCCATTTTTCATTATCACTCTGGCGACTGGCGCTTTGCCATGTTCCATAGAGTCGCATTCCGTTTTTAGAAGAAAAGAATTTAGTGGCAGACAGTCCGATTTCCGGTCCGCCGGAAAGATTCATATCCCCTTGTGGAATAATACGGTTGTAACCACCCCAAAAACCGAAGAAGAAGTTATCAAGGAACTTTTTATTGTTGAACTCCATCCCTTTAGGCTGATAACGTTTCTGCATTGAATACTTCATTGCATTGAACTTCACACGATAGGCTGTATCGGCCTGGCTTCTTCGTTGCATTGCGGAATCCTGAGCAGCTGCTGCATCTCGCATCTTTGCAATGGAATCTTGCTGCTGGGCAAGTACGCCGCCCGCAAATATTCCACAACAAATACACGTCAATATATATCTTTTCATCACCATTATTTATCTATTTAAGCTATTCATTTCCTCCCGTAGTCATTGCATCTTCATACCCCATCTTAGCATATTTGAAACAGTCTTCACTGATATCTCCATCCCATTCGGCTATTGAGATATAACTGCTGTCCTTCTTGAAACAGTTTGTCAACGCCTCTTCTGCTTGCATAGCATAAAAGTCTCCTTTACGACAATATAACACCGCTTTCAAGTACATCGTCTTCGGATCGTCTGCGGGTAAATCCTCCAATGCTTTCTCCGCTTTTTCATTCCATGCGTGTGTCTTCATCGCCAGACACATCACGACATTATTAAGAGGCGAACTATTCTTGACCAATTCAAATGTTTCCAAACGACGGGCTATTTCCGTATCATTCAATCCGCTGGTCACTTTATAATATCCTCCCAAGCAGAACGCAAATGCCTTTATCTTCTTGTTCTTCTCATTGTCGGGCAGTAATTGTGCCAGACGACTGGCCTCCGAGAAATCTCCCTTCTTCAAATACATGGCAAGTTGATTGGCTACCACCTCCTCAACATTATCAATACCAATCACACGTCCGTCAAACGTACGCTCCACATTACAGCCTCTCACTGAGAAATCAATTAATGGCTTCAATACTTCCGTATCCACCGTATCGCGTTTCAAGTAAGCCACCGCTAAATTATTAGCAGCCAGCACCCACGGCTTTCCTCCCGTCAATTCTTGAGAATAGTGATATGCACGGCGATACAGCTCCTCCAATTCCTTAGGATCTTTCACCATATTGAATAAGTGCCAGTATTCATACAAAGCAAAATTCTTTTTTCCCGAATGATAATCAGGATCATTCCGGTAACGATTCAATATTTCCTCCTTCGTCAAGGCACGATAAATTTCTGCGGTATATTCGCACTTCATTGAACGCAATTTGGGAAGATGGCTTTTTATAATGGTGCTATAATAAGGTAAAGCAGCTACTTGCCGAAATTGCTGGTCTTGGTTCTTCGGGTATTTCTCTACAATTTCGCGAATAGCGGCAGCCTCCGCAGGCAGCGTATCTTGCTCCAGCAAATCCGCTACCTCCAACCAAGTAGCAACTCGCGAATCATTAGGTGTATAAGTATACAAACGTTGCATCGTATGAGCCGGAATAACAGAGTACACCAACGAACGTGCATATGCCAGACGACGTTGCGACAAAGCCATATTAGACGCATAAGAACCTTCCGGTGACGAAACGCTATACAAATGAAGCTCTTTCAAAGTAGAACTTTCGCCATTTACCACCTCCAACAGCTTCGCTTTCAGTTTATTCAACTGTACTTCATTATTAGGATCTTCAGGATCCAATTCCGCCTTCCCCAGTAAGAAGCTCAAAGAAATATCTTCCACACCGGTACGGCGTTCAACTTTCGGTTTTTCCTCATATTTCTTAGGGTCCAGTTCATACTGGTCGAGCGAATATTCGAGGAAACGTAACGGACGTCTGGGGCTACGGGTGGAGAGCTCCAACAGGCGTTCATAATAAGGACGCGTATAATCTTCCATCTGCATAAGAGCCAGCACTTGGAAGTTATCTTGCGCATTGGATAGTTTGATTGTATCATTCCACATATAGGAAGCCTTCTCCGCCGAGAGGGGTTCGTTTTCAATGATAAAAGCGTCCAGCGAATCCCGGGTTATATCATATCCCATACGACGGTCCTGAGTCAGATAATATTGCGAACCATCGTATACACGAGGCAGACGATACATTTCAACTTTCTTTCCTTTACTATTATTTATCACGTATGGCTGTACGATCATTCGGGCATTGTCCTTTCCAATACGTGGAGGAACTGCAACTTTTGCCCCGTTCAAAATAATCATATCTCCATACTGGTCGGGTGTTTCGGGCATGGACGTTACCTCTGTACGTTGCCCCACAACGGTTACCTGACTAATCATGTGTCCCATATCTACATACGTAGTAATCTCCCGTCGACCACTGATTGCTTCAAATACGGCGGGCGCCGTACTTACTTTGATAACCAATGAGCCGGTCTCCGGTAAAGTAATCTGATAAGCTCCCGTCGCATCGGGTACTTCGTACATGGCTGAAAGGGTCAAACTGATATTGTCTTTGTTCAGTGCCGCTTCCATATCCTTTCCTTCTTGAACGGTATTGAAATAATAAATCTTTATGTCACCAATAGAAGAAATATCAAACGGGACAGGTTTCCGTTTCTTCTCGGATGCTTCTTTGTCCAAAATACGTCCCATCACTAATTTGGGAGCTTGCGCATTCAACTGAACACAAGTAGCTAAATAACATATCAATAGAAAAGCTATTCTCATAGCTCCGTTCACCCTTATCAAATTTACTTTCATATCTACAATCTCACTTTCTAACTATCTAATAATATAAGAAATAGAAACCGCTAACTTGGCTGGAAACAATTTATATCCATGCGCATTCGTCTTTCCCGGATTATTGATCAGATAATCCTCAAAATTATCATTCTCATAGTATTGCTGGTGCCAGAAACAAACGGCTCCGAAACCTACCGAAAATTCAAGGTTCAGACGTTTTCCCAATACCATCGAATATCCCATCGTTATACCAATACCTATGGCATCTCCATCGTAAATATGTTTTCCCAGATGCATATCATAGCTCGCCCCCAAAGCGGATATACCGATGTATTCACGCACCATAGGACGTCCGTTAAACCAATATCGATACTCCGGCTGTACTCCGATAAGCTTGATATCTGTCCCCCAAGGTTTGTATCCTCCATAGAAACTTAAATCAACACTGGAGCGTTCTCCCACTACAAGTTCACATCCTAAGTTAGGCACTCCTGCCAAAAGTGACAAGCCATTGGTTTTCACTGCTATTTGCTGGGCGCACATCTCTTGTGCTCCAGCCCCAAGCAGCAAAATAAAGAAGAACAGATATTTTACGATTCGTGTCATGCTTTCAATTACTGTAACTTAACATCCTTATCTATTGTCGTACCGTTAGTCCAAGAATCCACATTTGCCGGTCCTGAGAATGTAGCATCCTTTGGCAAGAAATTTATACGCATCAATGTAGTCTTGCCTTTTTTTATCGGAACATCATAGCCATAATATTTATAATCATATATAGTGTAATCACGCGAATTTCCCCCTCCATCTTGCATCGTACAAGTAATTTTTTGAATTAGTGTCTGTTCAGGAGGAAACATAAATTTTGCAACAGCTTCTCCAGGAGTATTATAAGTTATTCCCGCATTCCCAGCCGGATAAGTACAAATTAAATCTCTTGAAGAAAACGAGAGCTCTCCTGTCGCAATAGACATCCAACCAGATTCACCAGTATTACAATAGACAGTTACTGATTTAATTCTATACCCCACATCACATACTTCTTTACTTGTCGAGTAAAAACGAAAATCCAAGCGACCAAAAGCATGTTGAAAATTCAGAACAACTGGATTTGTTCCTACCTTTGAATAATCAGCCTGCATGGGACCAGTAAACATATAATCAACAGTTGCAGACATATCCGTTGTATTTAATTTCCAAGATGTGGCCCACTCAGCAACACTTCCGACCTCGCGCCATGTTACATCCTCATTATATGGATAATACCCATATAATATTAAAGACGGATTGCTCCTACTTGGGAAAGTCGCTGGATATTCAGTCTGCAGCGTTTCATAGCCAGGTACATATGTATAGCACGCATTGAATAAATTTTCTTGAAAATCCTCCTCCCGCTTTCGATTATACAAATCGCAATCTTCATTACGCCCTCCTTCAAATGCTGGAATTCCATAAATCCCAATTTGAGAGTTAGGTTCAAAAGTTGTCAATGGAGCCCGACTTGTAGGTCCATCCACTTCAACGATAATAGAAGAAGAAACGTTGGAGCTGAAAGAAATTCCAGCTCCTCCATTTACATTATTATTTCCTGATTGGGGAGTATCATCATTGTCTTTACTGCATGATGCAAGTAAACACAATAAAGAAACTCCCACTATCCATCTATTCATAAATAAAAAATATTAATTTACTTCCTGATCAATAGTACCACCGTTTTCCCACGGAGCCAATGTCGCATCAAGTGCTACCACACGCAGCCCAAAGACTTTCAAATTAACAGTATAGGCTTTACCTGCTTCAAATGGAAGTACATTGCCACTTTTATCTTTGAAAGTAATAGGCACTATTTGAGCAGGTTGTGTTTGAGGAGTACCATCAATAATCGCATCTAAAGTAACATTTGCAGTATATGACCCTGTCTCAGCAGGTAACAACATAGTAATTCCGGCTTCCGCACCAGCAGAAGTTAAAGTAACATTACCATGAGTAGCATACGTCTCATCCCCAAAATACGCTGGAACTTCGCCCGTCTCATTATTAGAGGCAGATAAAGTACCTTTTTTATTACCAGCTACAGTCAATGTCACCCATTTATTTGTAGTAACTGTGATATTTTTAATCTGTACTTCTTTTACATCTCCAGCAGCAGTATTACTATCATCTCCTTTTATACCTTTAAATATTAGCTGGGTTAGTTTATGTTCAAATTTCAATATCGGTTTTCTGCCTTCTTTACGGAAATAACGAGCGTTATATCCTGAATAAGTTTCATTACCTACTGTTATATCTTCAGCTATAGCCTCTCCCCAAAGTATATCCTTGTTACCCGTAACTTCATAAGATACAGTCACACTATTCGGTGCTTTTGAAGGAGGATTTGTCGGTGCCGGACTACAAGCATAAAAAGAAAAGTTAACATCGCTACTCAATGGATAGAAGTATAAATCACCATCATTCCCAAGTTTTACAGTTCCATTATTATCTGTTGTATTAGTAACAATGCCTGGAACATAACTAGCTGGTGAAAACAAATTTGACGTTGTTGTGGTCCAGTCTGCTCCTTCTGCCTTATCCAGTCCCCATACATAAATAGGAGTTTCAGCCCATTTATCCACCACAGCTCTTGTCTGTTCAATAGCAATATTAGATTCTGCACCTAAAGATACAGCAACATCACTTTTAGGCACAATTACTTCTCGTGAATTAGTAGTCTCATCATTAGAACAACTAGCCAATATAGCAGCAGTTCCTAGTACAAATAAAATATTCTTCTTCATATTCATTCTTATTCATTAAATTTATCATCAGGATTCACTTCGATATCTCCTCCATCTTTCCATTCGCCTAGTTCAGCAGTTATGAGAACCTGCTGCAAACCATAAACTGCAATAGTCACATTATAAGATGCAGAAGCCTCAAACTTATCAATACCAGCCGATTCGGTACTACCAGTCTTTTTTACTTCATTAGCATTCAACACAAAAGGATCCTTCCCATCACCTCCATATTTATAATAACGCTCATCAGCTTCAGTATAATAATCTTTAGGATCTTCCGGTGCTGGAATCAAATCTCCATCAGCATCATAATACTGCATAACTTCAACTTCGAGTTCGTATTTTTCAACACCTGGATTTACTAGCAAAGCCTCGCCTACAAGATTAGCAGAAAGATCTTTTGCAGAAGCATGATATTTACCCAAAATATCAGACAAATCTGACTGTTCAGCAATTAACGTTGCTTTCTTTTGATACTTGTAAGATTCATCCGGATTTTTTGCATATAAATCAAATGTATTTTCCCAACGCGCCTTGTCTAATAATTGCATAATCTTATTATCATTTTCATCCTTCGTTCTCTCTTGAAGAGCTAAAAATTCCTCTGGTTCATTCCAAGCAATTCCTTTATTATCAGGGTTCGAATATGCAAAGACTAACTTACCCGTAGATTGAGATTTTACTTTGATAGAACGTACATACACTTCTTCTGGCTTAGCATCTCCCTGTCCTTTGATGTTGAACACCAAACGAGTCAATAAATGTTCAAATTTCATATTCGGTTGAACATTTTTACGAGCTGTATATGAGCTATATGCTTTATTATAATCGGCAGCATCCAATTTTGTCTTATCCTCGTCAGTTAAAGCAGCCTTAGCTGTCATCAAATCCTGGGAGCCATCAATAGTAAAAGGTACATAACATACATTAGTACCCTTCATCGCCTCAACTGTAGGATTACCAGTTGTTGCATCATCAGCATAATAACCAAAAAAATCATAGGCACCATTACGTGGAAAATATACAGTTTTTCCATCAGCCCATTCAATAGTGGCAGAAACTCCATCTTTAGCAATAGCTACATTATTAAACAAGGGGGCATAAGCATGATCTTGAGTAATCTTTTCATCAATAGTTTCACCTGTCGTCGCATTCTTGGGAAAAGCAAACATATGCAATTCCTGTCCATCCCATTTATTAGTTAAATTAGCACCATCAGCACCTACACTACCCTGACTACGAGTAGAAGCATCTACTGTTATAGAAGGAGAAACGGCTGAAATTAAAATTGCATCTGCACTCGGTTCCAATGGATTATCATAACCATTGTTTCCTTCGTCACTTTGCGAACAGGATGCCAACACTCCGGCTGTCATCATTGCATAAAGAAAAAATTTTTTCATAAGTCACATAATTTTAATTAATAATATATTTAATTTTCACATTCTCATTAGTCTTTATATTCCCCATCAGGATTAAGTTCCGCTTCTCCTCCTTCAGCCCATTTCCCTGCTTCAATTTTGGGTATTATCTCAGATAAGCTATTAACCGTCAGATAAATAGTATAAGCCTCACCTGAACTGAACATACCATTACCATTTCTTAGTTCTATATCCACTTCCGTATATAATGGCTCTTCCAACCCCTTCTCCGCACTCAAACTAATTTTAGCCTTATAAAAATCAGCAGGTGCAACTAATAAACTTGTACCAGCATCCCGCTCATTCTTTATATCCTTGTCAAGGACATAAAGATGGGCTTTCTCATCCCCATATACAGGACAATCTTCTGCTACTACGCACCAACCCTTACTTCCGATTAACTCCCCATTCTTCTTTCTGAGTTCGATATACTTATATTCTTCATTATTAAATGAGATTCCTCTTTGAGGTTTCGTTTGATCAGTAGGATCATTCACCGCCACTATAAAACGTCCTCTATATTTTGAATTTACTTCAATCTTTTTTACAGTAAGACTAGGATCCAAAGGAGGAATGTTCTTTTTTTCATCTTTGTCCTCATTGGAACTATTATCCGGTTTACAAACCACAAAGCGAAGAAGTACTAAATGATGTTCAAACTGAAATACCGGATTTAGTCCATGATTAGCAGAATATGCACTATATGCGCGTCCCAAGATCTTATCTTTATATGGATTACCCTCGTATTTATCTTCCTGTTTGTCAATATTTGCCATAGATGACATAAAGTCTCTGCGCCCATCCAGTTCGATGTCGTAATAGATATAATCTTTCTCACGGTGACACTCACTAACATAATCATCTAAATAGTAAGCAAAGAAATTGTATGGCCAATCGGTATGTCTCATATTATAATAGATACTCTGCGACTCTTCATCCGGATAGAAAAGCATTAAATTGGAATCTTCCTTCTTCACTCCTACTTCTTTCCCGTGGTTAGAAACCTGTGCATTCACTCCTCCTGTTCTAGAACCATCCAACAAACAGAAATCTTCGTTCGTCGCACTCCAAGGTTTGGACAAGTCAGTCTGCGGATCCTTATTGAACGCATACACATAGAATCTTACTTGATTCCAAAAATCGGCATCATTGCCATTATTGACTTCACCACTACCACGTGTCAGTATATCAAAATCAGACATTCCTAAACTCAACACAATAGGAACTGGTTCCACTAAAGGCGCATCATCGTCTGTCGGCAATTCCCCAACATACGTATCTCTGGAACAATTAAACAACAGTATCGAACAAAACCCGATTAATAAGTATTGTTTAATCCTCTTATATGTTATCTGTCCTTTTCTCATCATCCCATTATATTTCTACATGAATATCACCAACAACCTCCCATCCACAGATGCCATCACTTCCCATTTCAGGATTCAAACCAACAATACGAAAAGGTGTCTCAATTTTCAATACAGCCTGATCTTTCGCCTTCTTTCTTTCATTGACTTGCCCTGTTTCTACCGTAATTGCCTGTTCCTTGATCTGCTTCGACAAATTTGATTTCGCATGAATAGCACGAGTATCCGTACCTGTCTTCACATATAAAACTATACAACAAACACCGGGACCTGTAATCGTATAACTATCTACACTCCCTACTAAACCAAATACCTCCAAAGATGCTTTACACGAAAGAGTCACAGTAGGCTTCTCTTCTTCTACAGACCGAGAAACCTCCGGGTCAGTAACTTCTACAATTGTTCTCTTCAACTCTGCGATATTTAAAATGCCGGTAGATAGGGAAACCTCAGGAGCGATACCCGCCATTTCTATATAGATATCTCGAATATCTTCCTCTGTCAACTGATTTCCATCTTCATCCGCTACTAGTTGAACAGTAAAGTTTATATCAATATGTTGAGTTAAAGAAACAAAATCGAAAGGTTGCGTATAATTCTTCCCTGCATCCAATTCTAAATAGTCACAACGGGCAACCAACAACTTTCGTCCCGCTTCCCGCACATAACCGATACCGGGATTTAGATCCGCCCATTTCCAATTATTTACAAATTCTTTGCTAACATCTTTGTGTTCCACTTCCTTATGCCTCATTTTAACTTCTCTCACCGGAATCGCCTCATTAGTCTTAAATTCATCCAGATTAACTAATTCAACTCTTGTATCCTCTTTTTCAACCTGTACGCCTCCATTTGCTTCATCCTTCTGCGTCACTGTCACCATCGGATATGCAGGATTAGTAAAAGCCATCATAAAATATTCACCGCCAGGCAGCTTGATATCAGGCTGATACTCACTCTGAGGTTCGGACTGGTCATCGGGAGGCGTGATGTCGGTATTGTCGCGAGTGGTTGAGCCATCACCCGAAGTTTCAGTATTTCCGTCATCAGGAGTTGTTGCCGTATCTTCTTTGCTCTTCTCCACTTTAAAGTTCCCATCTTTATCCGTCTGATAAACTATATGGCGTGTATTCAGGATACGAGTAGCCACAAAATATAATTTCTCAGGCGTTTCATCGGCAGATAAGCCCAGTTCATTCCAATTATATGTAACCGAGAACCCATCCACCACGTGCGGATGTGTAGTTTCATCACACAGATCTACCTTTGTACAACCGACCAAAAGCAAGGAAGCCAATAGAATTTGATATATAACAGTCACTTTCATTACGCTTCACCTCCCTCATTAGTCGTTAATGGCACGACTCCCTGATCTTTCAAAGATTGTGGTTCGACGGCCTGCGGTTCAGGCGAGTCAGACTTAGCAGGCTGTTTCTCCTGAACAGGTTGCTGTTCCTCCGTTGATTGTTGTATCTCAGGTGTTTCCACTACTTTCCCAGCTTGCTTCTTCTCTTCCTTTGAATTTTTCTTCTCCAACTTTTTCACTTGTTCCAAAGAATCTTTCATCAACTTATCTTGTCTCTTAAGCGAGTCCTTTATCTGGTCCAAAGCTTCTTTTGCCAATCGTATAGAGTCTTTCTGCAACTCTTTCAGATGTTTCGCCTTATCCCGTGCTTCACTAATAGAATCACGCCTCAGTTGCTTTTGACGCTTAGCTTCCGCACGCGCATTTATCTTATCATAATCAATTAGTTTATACTTATTCTTGACAGAAGTAGAGAAACGATAAACAAAAGCTACCCGCAAATCACTGACAACCGGAAAAGGGACTAAATGGCCTCCCTTACTTTTTTCAGGTAAACGAGGATAACAATTACTTTCAGCATCATGCTTATACGCATCATATTTAGTGTATACAAATCCGACACTGGCACCTAACTCCAAATCAATGAAGTTCTGGCGATAACCATATAAAGGAATACTGAATCCACCGGATACACCCAAACCGTAAGCAGAACCCTGCATTCCTGTCGAACCAAATTTAAAATTATAGTTAGCAACGTCAGCATACACCCCCCAATAATAGGCACGCCAATAACGAGGATGGAAACGTTTAATAGTGAACACTTCCTCTTTCATCCGTTGAAAGAAAGAAGCAGAATCCAGATGATGGAAGTTACGTTGAGTAGTACGGAAATATTTCCGGAACTCCATACGGGCATCAACCAGATTATATACAATGCTAGGTTTGTAATTTTGAGAAGTATTCCAGTTGCCTTTGATACCGAGACTTAATGTGTAGTGTTTGTAAGGAGAGCCGAACAAATCGAATTCGGCAGTAACATTAGGTAACAATACAAGCCACTCGACAGCATTTGTTTTAAATGCCCATCGAGATTTAAAAGGCATGATAGAATCTTTGTTTTCTACTGCCTTCTTACGCATAGAAGATTGAGCATAGCATTCTACCCCTAAAAAGGAAAAGAATAAAAACAATACACAAAATAGTAGTTTTATTCTAGAAATATGCCAAATCTTTTTGCGTTTACATATAAACGACACCGGCTTTCCTTGTACAAGGAAAGCACTATGCCCTTCGCCCTCATTTCCCATAACCTGCGTCTTACGCGTTTATTTTTGCTTATTTGTCTACATTGTTCCCTAATACAATGCTAATCAGGCGCAAAAATAGATTAAATATTACAAGATAACAAATATAAATCTAACTTTTTAATAAAACACAAAAAGAAAAAAGAAAAACAAAGTTTTTCAATCTTTTTATTAGCAGAAAGCAAACGAAAAAGAAGATGTTTGTATGACAAATAGAAAAAAGGAGACTTGCTTAAAGATAAAAGAATAATAGCAAAACAAGGTTGCAGGCAATCACTGCTCCGAAGCCTCCCAAAATCCAAGGACGAAGTTTACTTCTTTTCCCGGCAAAGAATAAGGCATAAAACATATTCACCAGTATATTACTTACAATCGCCTGCATACTGCAAGCTGTAATAATCAGTACGGCAACGCTCCCCGTATTTTGCAATAAGTTCAAAATAAAAGGGGTTATATCGCTGAAACCGGATACAAAAGAGAGCAAATTCAATCCGCTTGTACCGGCGTAAACCAAAGTATAATGTGTCAAAACCGTAAATACGACAAATAATACGGCAAAGATCAACGCAACCTTAAATTCCAATGGATTGCTGCTATCATCCTCTTCCGACTCGACAGAAGTATCTTTAGGAAGTTTCTGCCGTGAATGAATAAACCAGCCTACTATCGCGGATACCACTGACATTATCAACAGGTACGGATAAATAGAAAGAAAGATCTCCCTGCTAAAAATAAGTATCAGTATCATAAAACGCAGAAACATCATACTGACCGCCAATAACATGGCTGCGACGTACTCCGTAGCCTCTTGCTCCGAAGCTTTCCGACTTTTACGTGCAAGTACCGAAATAGTGGCTGTACTACTATACAACCCACCTATAATACCGGACACCAAAGTGCCGGATTCATGAAACACATACCGCTTCAGCAAATAAGAAAGGTAGGAAATACCTGAGACGACCACTGTTGCCAACCAAATAGAATAAGGAGTCAGATTTATATCCGGAATCAGGTTTTTATGTGGAAGCATAGGTAATATAATACCACTAATAGCCAAAAACTTTGCCAACGTAATCATTTCATCATTTTTCATCCGCTGGGCAAATTCCGTAAAGGTATGCTTTAGTTCTGTAAGCAGAAGTACCGTCACAATCACCATGACATAAAACCAGGAAGGTTGGGTGGACACAATGGGAGCCAGACAATAGGTGATTAAGGCGATAATAATAGTCGTCACGCCAAAAACATGAAATTGAGCCTGCTTCACATAATAGTTCAGTCCCAGCAACAGTCCCAAAACGGCGCCTCCTCCCATAAACAAACGCATACCCGTAGGGTCCAATATATAAAGAAGATAGCCTAATATACCGATGAAAGTAAATGTACGGTCAGTACCGAAAAGAGTTGTCTCCCCTTCACGCTTCAGACTGATACGGCGCTGTGAGAGTCCGATTAACAAGGAGAATAAAGTCACCAGAATAAAGGTTACCAATTCTCGTGGCACATAACCATATAACTGTTCCATATCCATATACTACCCTTTTTATTATAAGAACAAATATACGGTTTATTTGTTAACGTTCACCACATCTTATACGGTTTTTTCATTAGCCGGGAATTGTAATAACGTATATCGCCCGTCACTTCTTCACCGATAAAGTCCGGCTTCACAAAGGCCTCATCTTCAGAAGCCAGCTCGACTTCCGCCACCACAAGCCCCTCATTCTCACCATAAAACTCGTCAACTTCAAATATATGCCTGCCGCTACGCACCAGATAACGGGTCTTGTCAATAATTCCCGGTTCACACAACTTCATCAATTCTTCCGCCTCCGGCAAAGACAGTTCCTTTTCCCATTCATAACGGCTTGTACCGGAAGCGTTGGAAGCCCCCTTGATAGTCAGGTATCCCTTATCATCCCGGATACGTATCCGGACAGTCCTTCCACGAGCACTGCTGATATATCCCTGCACAATACGACTTTTCGCAAATGCCAACGACTTATACTCTCCGATAACTAAAAATTTACGTTCTATTTCTTGTGCCATGCCACAAAAGTAATCATAAAAATCAGAACCTTGTCATAAACTCAATTACGATTTTATCCTGCTCCGATTCTTTCGGAATACCGGTTTTCTTATAGAAATACTTTTCGAAGTTTAAACGAAGGTCGGCAATGAAAGCTTTTGAAAGGCTAAGTGTGATCCCACCCGTGACACGATGGCGTGCATAATCGTTTATAACCAAAGCATTTGTCGTCTTATCTATTTTGCCGTCACTATGATCCGTCATCATGTCATAACGTGCAAGAAAAGAAATTTTATTGAATACTTTCTTCAAAGGTAAGTCGTAATTGACAAAGCTATTCACAGCGTGCACATCTCTAAACGTCTCATGCCCGTACATTTTATATAGATATTCCGCTTCAATATGAAAACGATTATTTTGATAGTAAATACCGGCATCATACATATTAATCCGTACGGATTCCGGCTTTATCATCTGGGTGCTGAGTGTTATATTCCAATTTTTGCCGGGTAATAACTGAGCTTTAACCGAGTAGTTCAATGTTTTATGCCATTCTTTCTGATTGGTAAGCCCCGAACCGTTAAATAATCCGGCCTCAAGAATAAACGGAAAGCCACTCGTATGTTTATAAGCAGTAGTGAACCCGACATCACGGACATTTCCTACTTGCTTGGCTATGAATGAACGATTGGCAAAATACTGTTGGTGAGGAGAACGATGAGCATCAATCGTAAAAGGTACCCGCATTTGCCCAATCGTGAAATTAAGATCTTTCATCGGAAAGACACGTGCATACGCATCCAGCATTTTAATAGAGCCCTCGTCAGAAAGGTCGATTTCCGCTTTATAAGCAACCAAAGGATGCACATTTCCCGAAACACTAAAGCGCGCGTTACGTACTTCAAAACGACTTTCCTCTGTTTCTGTCTGGAATTCGTATTTTCCCCGAATCGTTCCATGAATCTCGGGCAAATAGTCTTTCCATTCCATCGTCTGCTTATCTAATTTTTTGCCATCTCCGGCGTCTTCTTTAGCCTGTCCGAAAGCTGTTGCCGCCAACAATAATGTTACGACTGTTGTTGTAATTCTACTCATTTCAGTTGTTTGCTACTTAATCCGCAGCAAAAGTACAACTGCAAGGATACACAAGAATGACAATCCGGTTACAGTAGTATTACAAAAAAACTCACCACAGATTACATAAACCTGTGGTGAGATTATCAGCCGAAAAAGGAAAAGGCAATCAGCATAATCAGTGCCAAAATAATTAATGAGACAAACACTATTTTGACAACCTTCTGGGCCTGCTCTTCTTCCTTCTTACTAATCGCTACTTTTTTCTTACCCTTGCCCATAATAGTTAGCTTTAAAGTTCAACGCTAACAAAGTAAGGACAAATCTTTTAACTTTCCAAAAATAACAGTTGCTAATTTTGTATTTTATGATTCCTGTGAAGAGAATTCCATCAGATAAGCCTTAATAAAATCCTCTATCTTGCCATCCATCACTCCGTTTACATCCGAAGTCTGATAGTTGGTACGATGATCTTTCACACGGCGGTCGTCAAATACATAACTTCGGATCTGCGAGCCCCATTCGATCTTCTTCTTTCCCGCTTCCACCTTCGCCTGTTCTGCCATACGGTGCTGCAACTCTTTATCATATAAGATAGAACGTAACTGGCGCATTGCATTTTCACGGTTCTTAGGCTGGTCGCGGGTTTCCGTATTTTCAATCAGAATCTCCTCTTCCTCACCTGTATAAGGATCTTTATATTGGTAACGCAGACGAACTCCGGATTCTACCTTGTTCACATTCTGACCACCGGCGCCACCGCTTCGGAAGGTATCCCAAGAGATACGTGCCGTCTCAATATTCACCTCAATACTGTCGTCTACCAACGGGGTGACAAAGACAGAAGCAAAAGATGTCATACGTTTACCCTGCGCATTGTAAGGAGAGACACGTACCAAACGGTGCACCCCATTTTCTCCTTTCAGATAACCGTAGGCAAAATCCCCTTCAATATTGATCGTACAGGTTTTGATTCCGGCCTCATCACCTTCCTGAAGGTTGGCAATAGTAGCCTTATAGCCATTTGTCTCAGCATAACGCAAATACATACGCATCAACATAGAAGCCCAATCCTGACTCTCCGTACCACCGGCACCGGAATTGATCTTCAACACACAATCCATTTGGTCGGCCTCATCACGAAGCATATTCTTGAGTTCGAGCGCTTCTACCGCCTCACGCGCTTTCGCATAAGCAGTATCCACATCTTCCTCTGTCACCAATTCCTCTTTATAGAAATCAAATGCCAGCTCAAGTTCATCTGCCAGCGTTTTGACCTCATTATAGCCGTCAATCCACTTTTGCAGGTCTTTCACCAACTTCATTTGGGCTTCAGCTTTCTTCTGGTCATCCCAAAATCCCGGAGCCTGCGTTCTTAACTGTTCTTCTTCGACTTGAATTTTCTTCCCGTCAACGTCAAAGATACCTCCTCAGCGCATCCGTGCGCTCTTTCACGTCTTTAAGTTGTTCAATAGTAATCATCTTCTTAAATTAGAAATTAAAAGTTATAAATTATAATCGTACACTTATCTCACATCGAATCTCAAGCCTGGCTCTCAACTCTCCTCGTACATCTTCTCAATCAGGTCTTTATAATTTTCAGAAACGACCGAACGTTTCAGTTTCAATGTATTGGTAAGCTCTCCACGCTCCATACTAAATGGTTCGGGAAGCAAGGTGAAACGTTTGATTTGCTCATAATGCGCAAACTGTTGTTGCAAGGTTTCTATCCGCGCACGGAACAGCCCTACAATCTTTGGATGTTGCAACAATTCACTCATATCCTTATACTCAATACCTTTTTCTTTCGCATACTCTTTCACATATCCATATACGGGGACAATCAAAGCAGAGACGAACTTACGCTGATCGGCAATAATAGCAATCTGGTCAATATAACGGTCGATAACCAACTTTGTTTCCAAAGCCTGCGGAGCGATATATTTTCCATTCGAAGTTTTGAATAGATCTTTAATACGCTCTGTCAAGAACAACTGACCATTCTTAAAATAGCCTGCATCGCCCGTATGGAACCATCCGTCCGGATCAATAGCAGCAGCCGTAGCTTCCGCTTTCTTATAATATCCTTTTGTAATGGTTTTACCTCGAAGAAGAATTTCATTATCCTCACCGATCTTCACTTCAACTCCCGGCAACACAACACCTACCGAACCGATATCATATCCCACCGGCAATGTGCAAGACACAGTAGCCGTAGACTCTGTCAGTCCATAACCGACAACCATATTAATGCCTACCGAATGGACAAACTCATTGATTTCATCAGGCACGGCAGCACCGGCAGTCGGAAAGAAATTCCCGTTTTCAATACCGATGGTCTTCTTCAGTAAAGAATAAATTGTCTTTTCGTAGAACTTATATTTCAATTGATTCATCACAGGAGGCGTCTTCCCTTTCCGCAGATAATCAAGATTGTGAATCTTACCAACCCGAATAGCATCCAACATCAATGCCTTCTTCATTCCTGTGGTCTCATTGATCTTCTCTTGTACTCCGGCATACACTTTTTCCCAGAAACGAGGAACGCTACACATCAATGTCGGACGAATTTCCTTAATGGTTGTCTGTATATCCGCCGGACGGAGATTGATACAGATCTGTACCCCTTTATGAATACAGAGATAGCACCAAGCCTTTTCAAATACATGCGTCAATGGAAGGAAGTTCATAGAAACATCCTTATCCGACATCGTGGTCAGGCGGTCGTCATGAGTGCGAAACTGTTCCAAATAACAGGAATGATGAAGCATGACTCCTTTCGGTTCACCTGTCGTTCCGGACGTATAAAGAATATTAGCCAAATCGTCATAAGAGGCACGTCCCGTACGCTCTTCCACCACATCATTGTGCGGAAGTCCTTCTCCCATCGCCATAAACTCATCAAAATAGATGGACGACACATCACGGGGGTCTTTTACAACCGAACGATCAAAGATAATCAGTTGTTGCAGTGAGGTGCAAAAGCCAAAGATACTGAATGCAGCGTCGTATTGAAATTGCTCACCTACAAAAAGATAGCGTATTTGTGCGTCGTTGATAATGTATTGTGCTTGTGCCGGTGAACTGGTCGCATAAAATGGAATGGTCACAGCACGATTGGCGAATGCACCAAAATCTACATAAAACCATTCAGGCTTGTTTTGCGAAAAGATACCGATATTCTCTTGTTCTCCCACTCCCAACGCAACGAGCGCATTGGCAGCCTGCCTCACAGTTCCGGAGAATTGATTCCAAGTGATCGGAATCCATTGAGCTGTCTCATAGTCACGGTACCTTAAGGCTACCTTATCGCCATACTTTTCAGCCTGACGATGGACTAAGACAGATAAATGATGATAAGTCATACTCTTTGTATTAGTAAATATGGTACAAAGGTATTAGTTTTATTTGAAACAATTGCTCAAAACGACTATCTTTGTGCAAATATTAAGTAATAGACAAAATATTTGCAGTATGAAATATGATATTCCGACTATGGCAGCAGAGGCTACAAGCCTTCTTAAGTCGTTAATCAGTATCCCTTCTCTTAGCCGGGAAGAGACTCAGGCCGCAGACTTCCTGCAAAATTATATTGAAATGGAAGGTATGCAGACCGGACGCAAGGGTAATAATGTATGGTGTTTTAGCCCTATGTTTGACCTGAAGAAGCCGACTATCCTGCTCAATTCCCACATAGATACCGTCAAACCTGTCAACGGCTGGCGGAAAGACCCGTTCACGCCACGTGAAGAGAATGGAAAATTGTATGGACTGGGAAGCAACGATGCAGGCGCAAGTGTTGTATCTCTATTACAGGTGTTTCTGCAACTATGTCGTACTTCACAGAGATATAATTTGATTTATCTTGCTTCCTGTGAAGAAGAAGTATCGGGCAAAGACGGAATTGAAAGTGTATTATCTGGACTCCCCCCCATTTCATTCGCCATCGTAGGCGAACCGACGGAGATGCAACCTGCCATTGCCGAAAAAGGGCTGATGGTATTAGACGTTACCGCCACAGGCAAGGCAGGACACGCCGCACGCAACGAGGGAGACAATGCCATTTATAAGGTATTGAATGATATTGCCTGGTTCCGCGACTATCGCTTTGATAAAGAATCGCAGTTACTAGGACCGGTAAAAATGAGTGTAACTGTAATTAATGCAGGTACTCAACACAACGTAGTTCCCGATAAGTGCACTTTCGTTGTTGATATCCGTAGCAACGAGCTTTACTCGAATGAAGATTTATTTGCTGAAATCAAGAAACATATCTCTTGCGAAGCCAAAGCCCGCTCGTTCCGTCTCAACTCCTCACGGATCGACGAGAAACATCCGTTTGTTCAAAAAGCAATAAAAACGGGGCGTGTCCCTTTCGGTTCCCCTACTCTATCCGACCAGGCATTGATGTCTTTTCCATCGGTAAAAATAGGACCGGGACGTTCTTCACGTTCACATACGGCAGAAGAGTATATTATGCTGAAAGAGATAGAAGAAGCTATCGGACTATATCTGGAATTATTAGACGGACTTCTGCTTTAATACAGAAGTCCGCTCGCTATACTCTAGTATCTTCAACTATCACTTTATCGATTGAGCCAAGGCTCCGGATTCAGTTTCTCCTTTTCACGACGCAGTTGGAAATGCAACACCGTCCGCCCATTATCCGTCCCATCCGAAAAGACCTGTCCGATGTGCTGTTTAGTTTTCACCGTATCACCGGACTTCACAGAAGCGGAAGACAGATTACAATAAACAGAAATATAATTCCCATGCCGGATAAGAACATTAAATAATCCGTTCAGTTGGAATACGGCCGCCACTTTTCCGTCAAAGATGGCACGTGCCTGAGCACCCGGCTTTCCTTGTATATCTATTCCTTTATTATCAAGTTTCACATTGCGTAGCCCCTCTACCGCATATTGCCCATAATGACTGGTGATGATATAAGCACCGGATATGGGCATAGGAAGCTTTCCACGATTGGCGGCAAAATTGCCGGATAGCTCCCGATCCGCCTTACTCATTGTATACACCTCCAAAGGCTTCGACTTCGTTTTCGCTCCGGTTCCAGCCGATTGCCCTTCCTTGCCTTGCGCCTTCCTGCGAGCTGCCTCCTCACGACGGGCTTCCTCCTGTGCACGCTTACGGGCACGTTCAATCTCTTCTGCAATCAGCTTGTCAATACGGGCATTCAGTTGATTAGCCTCTCTCCGTTTCTTATTAATCTCATTCTGCAATCCTCTTTGTTTCTTTTGCAGATTGGCAACCAAAGTCCGTTTTTCTTTCTCCTGTGCTTCCAACTTCACTTTTTCGCCTTCACGTTCTTTCAGCAAATTCTCTTTGGCAGCCTTTACCTGCTGCCGTTCCGCCTTCTTCTTACGTATCTGTTCCTGTTTTTTCAGGATTTCTTCTCCTTGCAAACGCTGATAGGTAGCATATTCGCGAACATAACGCATACGGCGATAAGTTTGCCCCAAGTTCTTGGCAGAAAAAATAAACATCAGTTTTTCCTCTATCGATTTATTCTTATACAGGTATTGGACAGAAGCTTCATATTTCTTTTTCTTATCTCTCAAATCTTTTTCCAAGCTCCTCAATTGCCGTTGAAGAGAAGCCAACTCACGCTCAATAGCCTCTACATCATTGTTAATAGCCATGATATAACGTTTCCTCTCTTCAATCTGCCCGGTCAATGCCGCCAGACTATTCAACTGGCTACCTACATCTTTCTTTGTATTCTTCAATATCGTTTCCGACTCGGCAATCTGTTTTTGCAGCGCACCACGTTTGCTCTCCAACTCACGAATCAGTTTGTTCGATTGAGCGAAAAGCGGAACTGCCAGCCAAAGGCAACCGATAAGAATAACAAAGAAACGTTTCATCATAACAAAGCTACCAACATTTTTATTAATTCTTCCAAAGGAACTTGTCTGTACTTAGAGCTCAATTCAGTCGGAGTCATTGAAAACTCTTTCGTGGAAAACTCATAAAGTTGCACCTTTGCTTTTTCCAACGAAGAAATTCCTATATCCTTTCCTGTCAGTTCTGTCTTACCACCGGGTAAAGACGCATCTGTCAGTATCTTCTCCAAACGAGAAAACTCCGCATTCTTGGGTAATATACCTTTCAGTTCTTCTTTACTTGCACGAACAAATCTTCTGTTCATCCTGTCCACTAACAATACTTCTTCAGGAGTCACTTCGATACGTGCTACCTCTGTACGTAGAATAGGCATCAGCAAAGAGATTTGCACCCGTTCATGAGTTTTCATCTTCATGGTTCCTCCTACCGACAGGCTTCCTCCTTTTTTATCGGGAATAGTCAGTTGGAGCTTGGAAGCCAGATAACTGCATACAGGTGCCTTTGTCTCCGAAGTCACCAAGCGCTTCGAACTCTTACAACCAGCCAACACAACCACAACCAACAATAGATAAACTATTCTTCTCATTCTGCTATAAATTTCTTCTTTTCTATTTTCTGCTTCAATGTTTTCGACTCACTACCCATCTCCAATGCCTTCTTCCAATATCCCAGTGCGCCTTCCACATCACCCGTCATAAAATAAATATCCCCGCAATGCTCCACTATCACATCACTTTTCCCTCCATCACTCTTCATTGCATTATCAATATAAATACGAGCCTCAGCATAGTTGCCTTTCTCAAAAAGAATCCAGGCATACGTATCGAGATAAGTCGAATTATTAGGTTCTGCCTTTACGGTCTTATAACTCATTTCTTCCGCTTTATCCAAATCACGCCGTTCCACAGACAGATAATAGGCATAATTATTCAACGCACCGATGTTGGAAGGGTTATACACCAAAGCTGAATCGTAGGCAGCATAAGCTTCCTTCATTTGCTTTTTGGTATGATAGATATCCCCCATAATTGAATAGAAATCCGAAATGACCTCTTTTCGGGTATCGGGTGTAATATGCTCTAATGCCCTGCTACAAATACTCAACACACTGTCTGTCTGCTCTGCCTGATGATAGGCAATAGCCAGATAATAATAAAGTTCCAATGCATCCGGAGTAGCTTCAATGCCCGGCTCGCAGACTTTTATAATCTGCTTGTAGTCTTCCTTTTTCACGGCAGCGCTGACCAACATCAAGCGGGCAGCCTTATTCGTGGGATCTAAATCAACCACCTGTTCCAATACAGGCACTGCTTCCGGTTCCATATTCTTCGACAATAGATACTGTGCATAAAGCATGGGAATCTGCGGATCATCCTGGTCCAGTTCCATAATCCGATCAAACAGGGCTATCACTTGAGTACTGTCTTTAGCGGTCGATTGCTCATTCTCCACAATAATCTGACGCATCACATTAATTTTAGTATCAGGCGCCACTTTCTTATTCAGCAATAATGTGTCCAATTGTTGCTGATACAATTCTTTCTGTCCGGTCTGATCATAATAGGAAGCCATCGAGAAAAGCGCCATCGGATTATCCGGTTCCACAGCCAATACCTTTTGGTACGCTTCGTATGCTTCCTGCTTCTTTCCGTTTTGCAGATATACATCCCCCAGTATCACTTGATAGCGCATATCCATCGGATATTCCTGCACCAGACTTTCTATCTCCCTGAATGCTTTTTTATCATCTTTCATCTGAAGATAAATACGGAATTTCTCCATAGACAACTGTTCGTTCTTTCCCAAACGTTTCTCCAAACGGTTCAATGTGGAAATCACATCATTATATTTCTCCTGACGGCTGTAAATATCAAGCAAATTGAACAAAGGGTCTTGCTTCGCCGGAAAACGAGTAACCATTGTTTCAAGCAAAGTCACAGCCTTATCCAGTTCATTCTGCTGCTGATACAGGCTGACTAATCCCTGACTATACCAATAATTGTCCGGAGCATAAGCTACCGCTTTCTCTAAAGCAGCCTGTCCCTGAGGCACCTGACGGAGAAACATATAATATTGAGAAATTTCATAAAGGGCGGACGGAGCGTTCGGGTTGATATCCAAGCAATGTTGTAACAGACCAAAAGCCGTAGCATATTCTTTCTTTTCCTTCATCCGTATAGCTTCAAGAAAGAAATAGTCATATTTACGTTGCTGCTCTTCCGTCAGTTGCAGTACAACAGTTTTTTCCTCCTTCCTCACCTTTTTCTTTTTACCTTGCACAGTCGTGCAAAGAGGAAACAGTAAGGCATTTATCAGCAAGAATAGTATTATCTTTTTCATTTTTTCCCTGTATGACCGAAGCCTCCGGCTCCACGTTCTGTTTCATCAAGCACCTCCACTTCCTGCCACACGGCTTGTTCATGCTTGGCTATCACCATTTGGGCGATACGTTCTCCATCTTCAATCACAAACGCTTCGGACGATAGATTGACTAAAATAATGCAAATTTCTCCCCGATAATCCGCATCAATCGTTCCGGGAGAATTGAGAACGGAGATTCCTTTCTTGATAGCCAGCCCGCTACGGGGACGTATTTGCGCTTCGAATCCTTTCGGAAGAGCTATATATAATCCGGTAGGTACCAGACAACGCTGTAACGGTTCCAATATAATAGGTTCGGAAAGATTAGCACGGATATCCATTCCTGCAGATAATTCTGTGGCGTAAGCCGGAAGCGGATGCTTCGATTTATTGATAACTTGAATATTCATAAAATACACGTTTACTATATTAACAGGCGAAAATACACATTTTGAACTGAAAAATAGTTAAGTTTGCAGTTAAATAATAAATAATGCACACATTTGCCATGAATTGGAACCAATTAATATCAGCTAAACGCTTCGGAATGGAAGAATTCCACGAAGTACGACAGGAGAACCGCTCGGAATTTCAACGGGACTATGACCGTCTGATCTTCTCCGCTCCTTTCCGCAGGTTACAGAATAAGACGCAGGTATTTCCCCTGCCGGGCAGTGTCTTTGTACACAACCGGCTCACACACAGTCTCGAAGTTTCTTGTGTCGGCCGTTCTCTAGGCAATGATGTAGCCAAAGCCATCCTGCAACGCCAACCGGAGCTTCAAGAATCCTTTTTACCGGAGATCGGTTCTATTGTCTCCGCCGCTTGTCTGGCGCATGACTTGGGAAATCCTCCCTTCGGACATTCCGGTGAGCGGGCTATATCCACATTCTTCTCTGAAGGGAAAGGACTCCGCTTGAAAGAAATACAGCCGAACGGAGAGCAACTTTCTGCGATGGAATGGGAAGATCTGACACATTTTGAAGGAAACGCAAACGCATTCCGACTCCTGACCCATCAATTTGAAGGCAGGCGGAAAGGAGGATTTGCAATGACATACACGACATTGGCTTCCATTGTGAAATACCCCTTTTCATCGAGTCTTGCCGGCACAAAATCCAAATTCGGATTCTTCGTCAGCGAAGAAGAAAGTTTCCATAAGATAGCAACCGAGTTGGGATTAACCTTACTTAATGAACATCCGTTGAAATATGCACGTCACCCATTGGTCTACTTGGTAGAGGCCGCAGATGACATCTGCTATCAAATGATGGATATTGAAGATGCGCATAAACTGAAAATCCTCACTACCGAAGAGACAAAGGAACTGTTAATGGCCTATTTCAGCGAAGAACGCCGGGAACGCATCCGACAAACCTTCCTCATTGTCAGCGACACGAATGAGCAAATCGCTTATCTGCGTTCTTCCGTCATCGGATTACTGATTCGCGAATGTACCCGTGTATTTCTGGAGCACGAAGCGGAAATTCTATCCGGCACTTTTGAAGGAGCGCTTATCAAACATATATCCGAGCGTCCGGCAAACGCATACAAGCACTGCGCCGAAGTATCCCTGAAAAAGATCTACCGGTCAAGGGATGTACTGGACATCGAGTTAGCCGGTTTCCGCGTCATCAGTACCTTGCTGGAACTGATGATAGATGCGGTAACCTCTCCCGGAAAGGCCTATTCCGAGTTGCTCATCAACCGGGTTTCAAGCCAGTATAATATAAAAGCGCCTGCACTCTATGAAAGAATACAGGCGGTACTTGACTATATATCGGGTATGACCGATGTCTTCGCTCTTGATCTTTATCGTAAAATTAACGGCAACAGTCTGCCTGCGGTGTAACAACTTTCGGAGCGAATGCTTCATCATTATCACAAGGCATTTTCATCGCATCCGGATGGCTTTCTATAAACGTCTGGATGTGTCTCATCCGCTTATCCTCCAATATCTCATCTACCGCAATCAGGATTCCGGTTTCTTCCACATCGCCAAATTCATAGTTGATGGCGGTTCCGAACATCCGCATCGTAGGACTCAAACTCATATAAGCATTCACCAACGGCGGGATGTTATATCCCAATTTACGAATCTCACAATTCAATATCTTATAGTCCTCCTTGAAAGTATCCTTACAGAACAAAGCCTTCAACTCTTCTTCGGAAGTCTCCGACTTCAAAGGCTCCATTGGAGTAACCAGTTCATCTTTATCATAGAAGTGCTTTTTGAGGAAATAAAGAATCATATCACGTCCCCGACGATGATAACTAGGATACATGGTCACTTTTCCAAAGAAATACTTCACATTCGGCATGACCACCGTTAACGCGCCCAACCCATCCCACAAATTATCCAAAGCAAACAATCCTTTGCTACCGGCACGTGTAGACTGATATTCGAGCGTAACGAACGAACGCCCCAGTTCAATGGTCTGAGGAAGATATTCTTTAATAAAAGTTTCCGAGAAATGAAACATATGAGAAGTAGCCAGAATCGGAGCGCCTTTCTCATCGAAACGCACATCCGTTCCAAGCAAATACCGATAGCCGCCCAATATTTCTTCTGCTTCCGGATTCCATACGATCAACTGTTTATATGGATGTTCCATAGTGTCATATTCATCTATATCCATCGACAGCCCCGTTCCTCCACCGGCAGCACGAAAAGCAATTTCACGCAAACGACCGATTTCCCTCATTACATTGGGGGCATTCTGATAAGTAATAATATAAATCTGATTATTACTTTTATTCGTCATTCGCAAGCGTTTGTCTTCCGTCAACTCCGCCTTCAGCAGCTCTTTGCTTACCGGTTTAATAATCTCTTCCATATTTCTTGTTATAGTTGTTCTATCAGTTACAGTTTATATACAATGTCTTTCACGTACTCCGCCCACTGTGCCGGAGTTTTCGATTTATCGAAAGTCTTCCAGGGTATCGGCTTACCGAAAGTTACAGTAAAAGTCTGGTGTCGGTTCTTGAACATTTCATCCGCAAGGTACAACATGGCGATATTGAACTTAATGCCTAATGCTTTGCAGAAGTTTGCCAGATTATAAAAGAAATCGGAGTTCCGACCTCCAAAATGCACGGGGATTACATCACGTTCCGCCTGTATACTCTTTACTACAAATGTCTTCTTCCATTCCAGATCGCGAATCACTCCATTACGCCGACGCGAGCAGAGACCGGCAGGAAACATGATCAGCTGATCGTCGGACTTAAATCCGGCCTCCACCATCTTGGGGAAGTCCTTTGCCTGTTTACCGGTTTTATTGATAGGTATGCAAAGCGGAGCTAATCCGTGAAGATTCATCAACAAGTCGTTCACCAGATATTTCACCTTCCCGTCATAATGCCGCCCCAACACATAACCAAGTGCGACACCGTCCTGTCCTCCCAACGGATGATTGGACACAAAGGTGTACAATCCGTCTTTAGGCAGGTTTTCGATACCTTTCACATCCACCTTCGCATCCAGAAAGTCCATACATGCCTCCAAGAAGTCTACCCCTACTTTATCTTTCGATTCATTCAGGAATACATTGATCTCATCCTGATGAACAATTTTCTTCAAATAAGAAATCACGAACTTAGGGATGTACTTATATTGCTTCGGAGCTTTTGTCCGAAGAATCTTATCGACATCAATCAAAAATAAAGAGTCATCAGTCATTCTTTTCAAATAAAAATGATGGCACAAAATTAACGGTTCTTTTTTATTAATCGCAATAATTTGGTAGAAAATGCAGGATTAAAGTTCATAACACAAAAAAATAGCACCCAAAAACTATCAAATACCACCTAAAAACTATCAACTGACAATTTTCAGGTCTAATTCAGTCTGATTTTCCCCCATCGGATTCCTGAAAATACCGTAAAATTGCAACATCGAAATTTACGAACGAATATTCACAATTTAAAAGCAACACAGTATGAAAAGTTTAAGCTTCAGAAAAGATTTAGTAGGAGTACAAGAAGAATTATTCCGCTTCGCCTACAAACTGACAACTGATCGTGAAGAAGCAAACGATTTGTTGCAGGAGACATCATTAAAAGCATTAGATAACGAAGATAAATATATGCCTGATACTAATTTTAAAGGATGGATGTACACCATCATGCGCAATATATTCATCAACAACTACCGCAAGGTAGTCCGCGATCAAACATTTGTTGACCAAACCGACAACTTATATCACCTGAACTTGCCGCAAGATGCAAGTTATGAAAGTACAGAGAGAGCATACGACCTGAAAGAAATGCACCGGGTAGTCAACAAACTCCCTAAAGAATACAGAGTTCCGTTTGCAATGCACGTTTCAGGATTCAAATACCGAGAAATTGCGGAAAAACTGAACCTCCCTTTGGGTACAGTAAAAAGCCGCATCTTCTTCACGCGCCAGAAATTGCAGGAAGACCTGAAAGACTTTCGCTAGACCTTAACTAAAAAGATATTAAACTGTACGAGCCCCGAGTGTTGAGCATACTGACACTCGGGGCTCTTTTTTTCAAGTAAATCAACATTTAACACTCTGTTGAAAACTTCTCTAAAAGTTTTTGTGGAAAATCGTGGGGAATTGTGGGGAATTTCATACTTTTACGGTCTCTTATTATAATAAGGTAATGATACGTTTTTTAGGTAATATTGAAGCCAAAGCAGACACTAAAGGAAGAGTGTTCATTCCCGCTATCTTCAGGAAGCAATTACAAGCTGCTTCTGAAGAAAGGCTTATTATGCGTAAAGACGTATTTCAAGACTGCCTGACTCTATACCCAGAAAGCGTGTGGAACGAGGAGTTGAACGAACTTCGCAGCAGACTTAACAAGTGGAACAATAAACATCAACTCATTTTCAGACAGTTTGTGAGCGACGTTGAGGTGGTGACACCGGACAGCAACGGACGCATATTAATCCCCAAGCGGTATTTACAGATCTGCAATATACATGGGGATATACGCTTCATCGGTATCGACAACAAGATAGAGATCTGGTCGAAGGAGCGGGCAGAACAGCCGTTTATGTCACCCGAAGAGTTCGGAGCAGCATTAGAAGAAATTATGAACGATGAAAATAAACAAGATGGAGAAAGATGAACTGACATATCATGTGCCTGTACTGCTGAAAGAAAGCGTTGACGGGATGAACATCCGCCCTGACGGAACGTATGTAGACGTTACCTTCGGCGGAGCGGGACATTCACGAGAGATTCTTTCACGGCTCGGGGAAGGCGGACGACTTTTGGGATTTGACCAAGATGAAGACGCCGAACGGAATATCGTTGATGATCCCCACTTTATTTTCGTACGCAGCAACTTCCGTTACCTGCACAATTTCCTGCGTTATCACGATATCGAGCAGGTAGATGCGATTTTAGCCGATCTAGGTGTGTCTTCCCATCATTTTGATGACAGTGAACGCGGTTTCTCTTTCCGTTTCGACGGAGATCTGGATATGCGCATGAATAAACGTGCAGGACTTACGGCAGCCGATATCGTAAACACTTACGAAGAGGAACGCCTCGCCAACATTTTCTATCTCTATGGAGAATTAAAGAATAGCCGTAAACTCGCTTCTGTGATTGTCAAAGCACGGAACGGGCAGGCTATCCGTACCATCGGAGAGTTTTTGGAAGTCATCAAGCCACTTTTTGGCCGCGAAAGGGAAAAGAAGGAATTGGCAAAGGTATTCCAAGCACTGCGGATTGAAGTAAACCAAGAGATGGAAGCCTTGAAAGAAATGTTACTGGCAGCAACAGAGGCATTGAAACCGGGTGGCAGACTAGTAGTGATCACCTATCACTCATTGGAGGACCGTATGGTGAAGAACATTATGAAAACCGGAAATGTAGAGGGAAAAGCAGAAAGCGATTTCTTCGGGAATCTGAATACCCCCTTCCGCCTTGTCAACAACAAAGTGATTGTTCCTGACGAAGCGGAAATAGAAAGGAATCCGCGTTCAAGAAGTGCTAAATTACGAATTGCAGAAAAGAAATAAAGAGAAATGGAAGAGGAAGTAGTAAATAAGAAAACAGAAGAGGGAAAAAAGAAAAAACGCACCTCACTAAAAAGTATTCTGGGTGGAGACATTCTGGCTACCGACTTTTTCCGCCGTCAGACGAAGTTGCTGGTACTGATCATGGTATTCATCATCTTCTACATCCATAACCGCTATGCCAGTCAGCAACAGCAGATCGAGATAGACCGGTTGAAAAAGGAACTGATAGATATAAAATACGATGCGCTGACACGTAGCTCGGAACTGATGGAGAAGAGCCGCCAGTCACGTATAGAAGACTATATTTCGAGTAAGGAGAGTGATTTGCAGACATCCACCAACCCTCCTTACCTTATTAAATAGGTGGAGATCTGGGAGTTTTAAAAGAGAAGCACTGTGGCAGTTAATAAAAAGAGTATAATGACCCGCTATTTCTTCGTCATCCTCGTGATGGCGTTGATAGGTGTAGCAATTGTCGTAAAGGCAGGAATCACTATGTTCGCCGAGCGTCAGTATTGGCAGGACGTAGCCGATCGTTTCGTGAAAGAGAACGTAACGGTGAAGCCTAATCGTGGAAACATTATTTCCTCCGACGGTAAACTAATGGCCAGTTCCTTACCCGAATACAGGATATATATGGACTTTATGTCCGGTGAGAAGGACGAAAAACGAAGAAAGAAAGATCAGGCCAGACGCGATTCCATTCTTAACGCCAACATGGATTCAATCTGTATCGGACTGAACAAGATTTTCCCGGATAAGAGTGTCGCTCAATTCAAGGCACATCTTAAAAAAGGACGCCAAGCTAAGAGCCGTAACTATCTGATTTATCCGAAACGCATCTCCTATATACAATATAAAGAGGTAAAGAGATTGCCTGTGTTCTGCCTGAACCGATACAAAGGAGGATTCAAAGAATTAGCCTACAATCAGAGGAAAAAACCGTTTGGCTCGTTGGCAGCACGTACGTTGGGAGATGTTTATGCCGATACGGCAAAAGGAGCCAGAAATGGTATAGAGTTAGCTTTTGACACCATCTTGAAAGGACGGGACGGACTGACACATCGCCAGAAAGTGATGAATAAATACCTGAATATAGTAGACGTACCACCGGTTGACGGTTGCGACCTCCTCACTACTATTGATGTGGGTATGCAGGATATTTGCGAAAAGGCATTGGTAGACAAGTTAAAAGAGTTGAATGCAAGTGTCGGGGTAGTCGTTCTGATGGAAGTGGCTACGGGAGAAGTAAAAGCAATCGTCAATATGATGCAGGGCAAGGACGGAGAATATTACGAAATGCGCAATAACGCCATCAGTGATATGCTTGAACCCGGTTCTACCTTCAAGACGGCCTCCATTATGGTAGCTCTTGAAGATGGGAAAATCACTCCTGATTACGTAGTGGATACAGGCAACGGGCAAATGCCGATGCATGGTCGCGTGATGAAGGACCACAATTGGCATCGCGGAGGATACGGCAAACTAACTGTCACCGAAATATTAGGGGTGTCTTCCAACGTGGGGACATCGTATATCATAGACCACTTCTACGGAAGCAATCCGCAAAAATTTGTCGACGGACTAAAACGGATGAGTATTGACCAACCTCTCCATCTGCAGATAGCCGGAGAAGGGAAGCCGAACATTCGGGGACCCAAAGAGAGAAGTTATTTTTCAAAGACCGCCTTGCCATGGATGAGTATCGGTTACGAGACACAAGTACCACCGATGAACATCGTTACTTTTTACAATGCAATAGCCAACAAAGGCGTAATGGTGCGTCCCAAGTTCGTAAAAGCAGCGATAAAAGACGGAGAGGTAGTAAAAGAATATCCGACCGAAGTTATCAATCCGAAGATATGTTCGGACAAGACATTGGCAGACATACAGATGATATTGCGTAAAGTAGTAGGCGAAGGACTTGCCAAACCGGCAGGAAGTAAACAGTTCCATGTTTCGGGAAAAACGGGAACAGCGCAAATCTCACAGGGAGCAGCCGGATACAAGACGGGGAGAACGAATTATCTAGTCAGTTTCTGCGGGTATTTCCCGTCAGAAGATCCTAAATATAGTATGATTGTTTCCATTCAGAAACCGGGACTACCGGCCTCAGGAGGTTTGATGGCAGGTAGCGTATTCAGCAGGATTGCCGAAAGAGTATACGCCAAAGACTTACGTTTGCCGCTCACCAATGCGATTGATACGAATTCCGTAGTCATTCCGAACGTAAAAGCCGGAGAGATGAGGGAAGCTCAGCGGGTATTGGAAGAACTGAATATTCAGGTGCAAGGTAAAATAGCCGACGCAGGAAAAGAAGTGTGGGGAAATACCCACCTGGCTCCACAAGCCGTAGTGCTGGAGAGTCGGAGCAATATGCAGAATTTTGTACCGAGTGTCATAGGTATGGGAGCTAAAGACGCTGTATACCTGCTGGAAAGTAAAGGGTTGAAAGTGCATCTTGTCGGAGTGGGCAAGGTAAAAAGTCAGTCGATAGCCAACGGAAGCATTGTTAGAAAAGGACAGACAGTGACGCTTACGCTAAAATAGTGAATGATTAAAAAATAAATAGAGTAATGTTATTAAATGAGCTACTGAAAGCAATCCAACCGGTACAGATAGCCGGAGATTCAAATATAGAAATTGCCGGAATCAACATAGATTCCCGTTTGGTAGAAGCCGGACAACTGTTCATGGCTATGCGCGGTACGCAAGCCGACGGTCATGCCTATATACCCGCCGCCATCAGTAAAGGCGCCACCGCTATCCTCTGCGAGGATATGCCCGAAAAACCGGTGGAGGGAATTACCTATATACAAGTAAAAGACAGCGAGGACGCGGTAGGCAAGATTGCCACCACCTTCTATGGAGATCCGACTTCCAAACTAGAGTTGGTCGGTGTCACCGGAACGAATGGAAAAACAACCATCGCTACCTTATTATATAATACCTTCCGCTATTTCGGATATAAAGTAGGACTTATCTCTACAGTCTGCAATTATATCGATGACGAGCCGATTCCAACGGAGCACACCACACCTGACCCTATCACGCTGAACCGTTTATTGGGACGGATGGCAGACGAAGGATGTAAATACGCCTTTATGGAAGTCAGTTCCCATTCGATCGCACAGAAGCGTATCAGCGGATTAAAATTCACCGGAGGTATCTTCACCAATCTCACCCGTGACCATCTGGACTATCATAAGACGGTAGAGAATTATCTGAAAGCTAAGAAAAAATTCTTCGATGACCTACCGAAGAATGCGTTCAGTCTGACCAATCTCGATGACAAGAACGGACTGGTAATGACGCAAAACACACGTTCCAAAGTCTATACTTATTCGCTGAGAAGTCTCAGTGACTTCAAAGGACGGGTGTTGGAATCCCATTTTGAAGGAATGCTACTTGATTTCAACAATCACGAGCTGGCAGTTCAGTTTATCGGCAAGTTCAACGCTTCCAACTTATTGGCGGTATTCGGTGCCGCTGTCCTGCTTGGGAAAAAAGAAGAAGATGTGTTGGTTGCCCTTAGCACACTGCATCCGGTTGCAGGACGTTTCGACGCTGTGCGTTCAAAAGACGGAGTTACCGCAATTGTCGACTACGCCCATACTCCGGACGCCCTTACTAATGTACTGAATGCCATACACGGGGTATTGGAAGGGAAAGGAAAAGTAATCACCGTAGTAGGTGCGGGCGGCAACCGTGACAAAGGCAAGCGCCCCATCATGGCAAAGGAAGCCGCCAAAGCCAGCGACCGTGTTATCATCACTTCGGACAATCCCCGTTTTGAAGAGCCGCAAGACATCATCAACGATATGTTGGCCGGACTGGATGCGGAAGACATGAGAAAAACATTAAGCATCGCCGACCGCAAGGAAGCCATCCGTACAGCCTGTATGCTGGCTGAGAAAGGAGACGTAATACTCATTGCCGGAAAAGGGCACGAGAATTACCAAGAGATAAAAGGAGTAAAACATCACTTCGACGACAAAGAAGAAGTGAAGAGAATGTTGAACGATTAGACACCAACCACTGAAGAAATGTTATATTATTTGTTTGAATGGCTGCATAAGCTCAATTTTCCCGGAGCGGGAATGTTTGGATATACCTCATTCCGTGCACTGATGGCAGTTATCCTCGCCCTACTTATTTCGAGTATCTGGGGAGATAAGTTTATCAACCTGCTCAAGAAGAAACAAATCACGGAGACACAACGGGATGCGAAAATCGACCCGTTCGGCGTCAACAAAGTAGGCGTACCAAGTATGGGAGGCGTCATCATCATTACAGCCATCCTGATTCCTTGCCTGCTTTTAGGCAAGTTGCATAATATATATATGATACTTATGTTGATCACCACCGTATGGCTGGGATCACTCGGTTTTGCCGACGACTACATCAAGATTTTCAAGAAAGATAAAGAAGGACTGCATGGCAAGTTCAAGATCATCGGACAAGTAGGTCTGGGACTGATTGTCGGACTTACTTTATATTTAAGTCCGGACGTGGTCATTCGCGAAAACATCGAGATACACAATCCGGGACAGGAGATGGAAGTGGTACACGGAACAAATGACTTGAAATCTACCCAGACAACCATCCCTTTCTTTAAGAGCAACAACCTCGACTATGCAGATCTGGTAGCTTTCATGGGCGATCACGCACAAACGGCCGGATGGGTACTGTTCGTTATCATCACCATCTTTGTCGTTACCGCCGTATCCAACGGAGCCAACCTGAATGACGGAATGGATGGAATGGCGGCGGGCAACTCCGCCATCATCGGAGCTACGCTAGGGATATTGGCTTACGTATCATCACACATCGAGTTTGCCGGCTATCTGAACATTATGTACATTCCGGGATCGGAAGAACTCGTAATTTACATCTGCGCCTTTATCGGTGCATTGATCGGCTTCCTCTGGTACAATGCCTATCCGGCACAAGTATTCATGGGAGATACCGGCAGTCTGACGATTGGCGGAATCATTGCCGTATTCGCCATCATCATTCATAAAGAATTGCTGATACCGATTCTCTGCGGTGTATTCCTCGTAGAAAATCTGTCGGTCATTCTTCAACGGGCTTACTATAAAGCCGGAAAACGAAAAGGAGTGAAACAACGGCTGTTCAAACGGACGCCGATTCACGACCATTTCCGCACTTCCATGAGTTTGATAGAACCGGGATGTACGGTGAAGTTCACCAAGCCCGACCAACTGTTCCACGAATCAAAAATTACTGTCCGTTTTTGGATTGTGACCATCGTGCTGGCAGCCATAACGATTATAACGCTGAAAATAAGGTAAACGCTGAAGATAACTGAGGCGTGAATTAACAATAAAGATTCAGAGAGTATTAACCCGATTATTAACTTTTAAAGGATGTGCACAACTAATAGGCAATTCAGCATATTGGAGACAAGAGCACATTAGTGTAAATGAAAAGAATAGTAATTTTAGGAGCTGGCGAAAGCGGTGCAGGTGCAGCCGTACTCGCTAAAGTCAAAGGATTTGAGACGTTTGTTTCGGATATGTCCGCCATCAAGGACAAGTATAAGGAACTTCTCGACAGCCACCACATTGACTGGGAAGAAGGCCGCCATACCGAAGAACTCATTCTGAATGCCGACGAAGTAATCAAAAGTCCGGGTATTCCGAATGACGCTCCCCTCATTCTGAAACTGAAAGCTCAAGGAACGCCGGTTATATCAGAGATTGAGTTTGCCGGACGTTACACGGACGCCAAAATGATCTGTATCACCGGTTCGAACGGAAAGACGACTACGACTTCCCTCATCTACCATATCTTCAAGAGTGCAGGTCTGAATGTAGGTTTGGCAGGTAATATCGGCAAGAGCCTGGCTTTGCAGGTAGCCGAAGACCACCATGATTATTATATTATCGAACTGAGTTCTTTCCAATTGGATAATATGTATAACTTCCGTGCGAATATAGCCGTATTGATGAATATTACTCCGGACCATCTGGACCGCTACGATCATTGTATGCAGAATTACATCGATGCCAAATTCCGTATCACCCAGAATCAAACTCCGGACGACGCTTTTATCTTCTGGAACGACGACCCTATCATTAAACGCGAATTGGCAAAGCATGGTCTGAAAGCACACCTCTACCCTTTCGCAGCCGTAAAGGAAGACGGAGCGATTGCATACGTAGAAGATCACGAAGTGAAAATCAACGAGCCGATTGCTTTCAATATGGAACAGGAGGAATTGGCTTTGACAGGACAGCATAACCTGTACAATTCTTTGGCTGCCGGTATCTCGGCCAATCTGGCAGGTATCACCAAAGAAAACATACGCAGGGCCCTCTCCGACTTCAAGGGCGTGGAACACCGGTTGGAGAAAGTGGCACGTGTCCGTGGAATTGATTTCATCAACGACTCCAAAGCGACGAACGTCAATTCGTGTTGGTATGCCCTGCAAAGCATGACTACCAAAACAGTATTGATTCTCGGTGGAAAAGATAAAGGAAACGATTATACGGAAATTGAAGACCTGGTACGTGAAAAGTGCTCGGCTCTTGTATATATGGGACTTCACAACGAGAAGCTGCATGATTTCTTCGACCGTTTCGGTTTGCCCGTAGCAGACGTTCAAACCGGCATGAAAGACGCTGTAGAAGCCGCCTATAAATTGGCGAAGAAAGGTGAAACCGTATTATTGAGTCCTTGCTGCGCTTCTTTCGACCTCTTCAAGAGTTACGAGGATCGTGGCGAGCAATTTAAAGAATGCGTCCGTGCCCTTTAATTTTTAATTTATAATTTTTAATTTCTGCAAGATTGGATTTATTAAAAAACATATTCAAAGGCGACAAGGTAATCTGGATTATTTTCCTTTGTCTCTGCCTCATCTCGATAGTCGAGGTGTTCTCGGCAGCGTCGACACTGACTTATAAAAGTGGCGACCATTGGGGACCGATTACACAGCACTCTGTTATTCTGATGGTGGGTGCAGTAGTGGTGGTAATTCTACACAACATACCCTACAAATGGTTTCAGGTATTTCCGGTCTTCCTGTATCCGATTTCTCTGGTACTGTTGGCATTTGTCACCCTGATGGGTATCATTACAGGCGACCGTGTCAACGGAGCTGCGCGTTGGATGACCTTTATGGGATTACAGTTTCAACCGTCGGAGTTGGCAAAAATGGCGGTTATCATTGCCGTCTCATTTATCTTGTCCAAGAAACAGGACGAATACGGAGCCAACCCGAAAGCCTTCAAATACATCATGATTCTTACCGGACTGGTCTTTCTGCTTATTGCACCGGAAAACCTTTCAACAGCCATGCTGCTATTCGGAGTTGTATGTATGATGATGTTCATCGGGCGGGTATCTTCCAAGAAACTGTTCGGTATGCTGGGGCTAATGGCACTTGTAGGCATAGTGGCTGTGGGAATACTAATGGCCATTCCCGGAAAGACACTGCACAATACACCGGGACTTCACCGTTTCGAGACCTGGCAGAACCGTGTTTCCGGCTTCTTCGAGAATGAAGAAGTACCTGCCGCCAAGTTCGATATTGATAAAGACGCGCAGATAGCACACGCCCGGATCGCCATTGCTACCAGCAATGTAGTCGGCAAAGGTCCGGGCAACTCAATACAACGCGATTTCCTCAGTCAAGCCTTCTCCGACTTTATCTTCGCCATTGTGATCGAAGAGATGGGATTGATAGGGGGGATATTCGTGGTATTCCTCTATCTATGCTTGCTGATGCGGGCCGGACGAATCGCCCAGAAATGCGAAAGGACTTTTCCCGCCTTCCTTGTGATGGGGATTGCCTTGTTGTTGGTATCGCAGGCAATACTGAACATGATGGTTGCCGTCGGACTATTCCCCGTCACAGGACAACCGCTACCTCTAGTCAGCAAAGGAGGAACAAGTACATTGATTAATTGCGCTTACATCGGAATGATATTAAGCGTCAGCCGATATACCGCTCATCTGGAAGAACAGAAAGCGCACGATGCGCAGATTCAGTTGCAGATCGCGACAGATGCGGCCGCCAATTCGGAAGCTCAGACTGCTGCCGAGCCAACTGCACAGATTTTGAACAGCGATGCAAAATTCGAGGATGAGAGTGACAAGCGATGAACGGTCAGTAGCACGAAACGGTCAACTGAACGAAACGGATAGGAGAAAAGAACTATGATGGAAAAAGAACTTAGAATTATTATTAGTGGTGGAGGTACGGGAGGACACATCTTTCCCGCCGTCTCTATTGCAAACGCGATAATGGAGTTACGCCCTGACGCCAAAATCCTCTTTGTAGGAGCGGAAGGCCGTATGGAAATGCAACGGGTTCCCGATGCGGGCTATCAGATCATCGGTCTTCCGATAGCCGGTTTCGACCGCAAGCATTTATGGAAGAATGTATCGGTAATCATCAAACTGATACGCAGCCAATGGAAGGCGCGCAGCATCATCAAGAACTTCCGTCCGCAAGTAGCGGTAGGCGTAGGCGGTTACGCCAGTGGTCCCACGTTGAAGACCGCCGGAATGATGGGAGTGCCTACCTTGATACAGGAACAGAACTCGTATGCCGGAGTCACCAATAAACTATTGGCACAGAAAGCCCGGAGAATCTGTGTAGCTTATGACGGTATGGAGAAATTTTTCCCAGCCGATAAGATTATCATGACGGGAAATCCGGTACGTCAGAACCTGACAAAAGATATGCCGTCCAAAGAGGACGCACTACGTTCTTTCCATCTGCAACCGGACAAGAAAACGATTCTTATCGTAGGTGGCAGCTTGGGAGCGCGCACCATCAATAACACGCTGACTGCCGGATTAGCGACAATCAAAGAAAACGGAAACATACAATTTATCTGGCAAACCGGCAAATATTACTATCCGCAAGTGACAGAAGCCGTGAAAGCGGCAGGCGCACTTCCCAATCTATATGTAACGGATTTTATCAAGGATATGGCAGCTGCCTATTCAGCGGCCGACCTTGTTATCTCCCGTGCAGGAGCAGGCTCCATCTCCGAGTTCTGCCTATTGCATAAACCTGTCATTCTGGTACCTTCCCCCAATGTGGCCGAAGACCATCAGACTAAGAATGCCCTAGCACTGGTAGACAAACAGGCAGCTATCTACGTCAAAGACAGCGAAGCGGAAAAGACATTGATAGATGTGGCTTTAGCCACCGTCAATGATGAGCGGAGATTAAAAGAATTAAGCGAGAATATAGCCAAGCTGGCTTTACCCGATTCTGCGAAAATCATCGCGCAGGAAGTGATAAAACTGGCGGAAGCAAAGAACTAATCGATTCATACAAATACTAAAGATAGAAGAAATGAATATCGAAACTATAAAATCAGTCTATTTCGTAGGTGCCGGCGGTATCGGTATGAGTGCCCTTGTACGCTACTTCCTCTTCAAAGGCAAGGTAGTAGCCGGATATGACCGTACTCCCACTCCATTGACTGAAGCTCTGATTGCCGAAGGCGCGCAGATACATTACGAAGAAAATGTGGATTTGATTCCGGATGCTTGTAAAGACAAAGAAAGTACGCTCGTCGTATTCACCCCCGCCGTCCCACAGGAACACGAAGAACTGGTTTACTTCCGCAACAACGGATTCGAAATACAAAAACGCGCTCAAGTATTGGGAACGATTACACATTCGAGCAAAGGCTTGTGTGTAGCCGGTACTCATGGCAAGACCACTACATCCACCATGACGGCACATCTGCTCCATCAGTCACACGTAGAATGTACCGCCTTTCTCGGAGGAATCTCGAAAAATTACGGAACAAACCTCTTGCTTTCACAGAAAAGCCCTTACACGGTAATCGAAGCCGACGAATTCGACCGTTCCTTCCATTGGCTGTCCCCGTTTATGTCTGTCATTACAGCTACCGATCCGGATCACTTGGATATTTACGGAACAGAAGCAGCTTATCTGGAAAGTTTCGAACATTACACAACCCTCATCCAACCGGGCGGTGCATTGATCATCCGCAAAGGCATCTCACTACAGCCCAAAGTGCAACCCGGTGTACGCATCTACACCTATTCACGTGACGAGGGCGACTTCCATGCAGAGAATATCCGCATCGGAAACGGAGAGATATTTATAGACTTTGTGGCGCCGGATACCCGTATCAATGATATCCAACTCGGAGTGCCGGTGAGTATCAATATAGAAAATGGCGTAGCCGCTATGGCATTGGCACACCTGAACGGAGTAACTGATGAAGAGATTAAAAGAGGCATGGCTAGTTTTCGGGGAGTAGACCGCCGGTTCGACTTTAAGATCAAGAACGACCGGATAGTCTTCCTAAGCGACTATGCCCATCACCCCTCAGAAATCAAGCAGAGTGTACTGTCTATGCGGGAGCTTTACAAAGACAAGAAAATCACAGCTATCTTCCAGCCACACCTTTATACCCGTACGCGCGATTTCTATCAAGACTTTGCCGACAGCCTGTCGCTGCTTGACGAAGTGATTCTGGTAGATATCTATCCGGCACGCGAAGCCCCGATTCCGGGAATTACCAGCCGGCTGATTTACGACAATCTCCGTCCCGGTATCGAAAAAAGTATGTGCAAAAAGGAAGATATACTGAACATTCTGAAAGATAAAAACATTGAAGTATTAATAACTTTGGGAGCAGGAGATATAGACAACTATGTCCCCGAGATAAAGAAAATACTGGAAAGGAAGAATGATTAATAATTTATGGTAAAGAGAATCCTTCTGTCCATCGTCATGTTGGTGCTCATAGCCTACCTGGTCGTAGCTGTCAGCGCCTTCAACCGCAAGCCTGCCGACCAGACCTGCCGTGACATGGAATTAGTTATTAAGGATACCGCTTATGCCGGTTTCATCACTAAAGACGAACTGAAAGGTATCCTTCAGAAAAAAGGCATCTACCCCATCGGGAAAAAGATGGAACGCATCTCTACCAAGTCATTGGAACGGGAACTGAGTAAACACCCGTTGATTGACGAAGCGGAATGCTACAAGACTCCTAGCGGCAAAGTCTGCGTGGAAGTGACACAACGCATTCCCATCTTACGGGTAATGAGCGCCAATGGTGAGAATTACTACCTTGACAACAAAGGAACCGTCATGCCTCCCGATGCAAAATGCGTCGCTCACCGGGTAATTGTCACCGGAAACGTAGAAAAGTCGT
>ENA-UONZ01000458-UONZ01000458.1-human-gut-metagenome-genome-assembly--contig:-C93old-NODE-458-length-67620-cov-56.607992_pt1 | contig 67620 bp, 39 predicted proteins | sample MGYA00242468_ERZ724015 | MGnify/ENA metagenome assembly ERZ724015
ATTAATTTGAATTTGCTTTTTTCGTAAAAAGTGCCACAAAGATAGGGATTTATCTTATAAATAAGACAGAGAGGGTATTAATTTATCTTATTCCTGAACTTCTTCGTCGATTTCCAGCCTTCCTATATTATATGCAGCTAACTCCTGTTCCCTATCCGCCTCCTTCATTTCTTTGGTCAACATACTTTCCGGCATGTACAAATTAAAGGGAATACGTGTGCATTTCATCTTCTTCACTTGTCGACCAAATTCAGGGCAAGCCACGAAATAAACCCGTGATACAGACACCTTTCCCGGAGTTACCTGTTCGGGGCGTTCAAATCCCGGACTGGTTAACGACGTATGGAACGTACCAAGTCCCTCAATAGTAACCGGCTGTCCAATAGACAGTAAAGTACGGATAGCATCAACCATTTCCGTCAATATACCATCTATCTGCCCACGATGGAACCCACTCCGTCTCTCCATATACTCGGCAAATTCCCTATTCCGAATCGGATTTAGCACTCTTTTAGGTACACCATACCATAATTCTTTCTTTTCTCCCGATGTCAAATCGGCTTTTTTTCTCACTACATAAGGTACTGCCATCGTCTATACTCCTCTTGTTTTTCGTTTATACTCGTACTTCATCTGACACCCGGGTCTCAATGGTGTTGACACCCGGGTCTCAAGCATGCCAACACCCGGGTGTCAGTGCTCATGAGACCCGGGTGTCAGATAAGTGTTGGCTGCAACAAAAGTAAGTCTTTATTATAGGAAATCAAAGTTATTCTTATATATTTGTACCATCCCTACAATACATTTAAAGAAAAACATAAAAATATGATCAAAATACTTCTGCTAATAGACTATTCCAGCGAATTTGACAGGAAACTGCTACGGGGACTTGTACAATATTCCAAAGAGAACGGCCCCTGGCTATTTTATCGCCTCCCTTCTTATTACAGTGCCATGTATGGAGAACAAGGTATTTTGAAATGGGCCAAAGAATGGAAAGCGGATGCTATCATCGGGCAATGGAATAATGACACGATTGACTTGCAGAAAGAACTGAATATACCTGTTGTGTTGCAAAACTACCATCACCGAAGCGTTACTTACTCCAATCTGACAGGCGATTATAAAGGTACGGGTAGAATGGCTGCTCAATTCTTTGCCAAACGGATGTTTCGGAATTTCGCCTATTTCGGTATCAAAGGAGTGGTCTGGTCCGATGAACGCTGTCAAGGCTACCGCCAAGAAGTGAAACGTATCGGAGGCGACTTTTTCAGTTTTGAATCTGATAAACAGGAAGATGAAATAAGGATGGAAGTCAGCCAATGGCTACAGGAACTCCCCAAACCTGTTGCCTTATTTTGCTGTGATGATGCACATGCCCTGTTCATTTCCGAAACTTGCCGAATGACAAACATACCGATTCCGGAAGAAATCGCTTTATTAGGCGTGGATAACGATGAACTGATGTGTAATATCTCCGACCCTCCTATTTCGTCCATCGAACTCGAAGTAGAAAGAGGTGGATATTCTATCGGCAGACTTATTCATCAACAAATAAAAAAAGAGCATAAGGGCACTTTCAATATTGTCATCAACCCTATCCGTATCGAATTGAGACAATCTACAGAGAAACACAATATCAAAGACCCTTATATCCTGGAAGTGGTGAAGTATATAGATAGTCATTATAATTCCGACCTGACTATAGAAAACCTTCTTGCAAACATTCCGCTATCCCGCAGAAACTTCGAAGTAAAATTCAAGAATGCACTGAATACTTCCATCTATCAATATATACTGAATTGCCGGTGTAATCATCTGGCGGATTTATTACTCACAACCGACCGTCCATTAGCCGATTTAGCCATAGAAGCAGGTTTTAAGGATTATAATAATATCTCACGCGTCTTTAAGAAATACAAAGGATGCTCACCTCTTGAATATCGCCAAAAGAAGAGTAATCTACTATAAATTTCGTTTTTTGAAGATTGATTTTCGTTTTTCCCCCTAAGTCTCTTATTAAAAGAACATACCTTTGTTTTCGTTAATTAGCGAAAGAAGAATCACTGTGAGGAAAAATCTTTTAAATCAAAAATCTAATATTTAAAAACTTATCATGCAATGAAGAAAATCAGATGGAATCCAAGGTTGCTAACCTTATTAGTTATTACATTCTTCTTGTGTATTACTAACAGTTATGCGCAAAATGTAATAAAAGGTTTTGTGAAAGATGGTAATGATGAACCATTACCTGGCGTATCTGTATCTATCAAAGGGACAACTAATGTTGGTACAATTACCGATATTGATGGTAAATACACAATCAATGCCAATCATAATCAAACACTCATTTTTTCCTATATCGGAATGCTGACCCAAGAGATTAAAATTGGTAACAAACGAGAGATCAATATCACCATGAAAGATGATATTGCATCCCTTGAAGAAGTGGTGGTGGTAGGTTATGGAACACAACGACGAGCCGACCTCACCAGTGCTGTCTCCAGTGTTTCAAGCAAAGAAATACTTAAAGCACCAACGATGAGCGTCAGCAACATGGTAGGCTCACGCGTATCCGGTATTGCAGCAGTGCAAGCAAGCGGACAACCTGGTTCAGACCAAGCGGCACTTACTGTACGCGGGCAAAGCGGAATTGTATATGTAATTGACGGCATCAGAAGAACTGCTGAAGATTTCAATGGTATTGACCCGAATGAAATAGAATCCATCTCTGTTTTAAAAGACGCTTCTTCTGTGGCAGTTTATGGTTTAGATGCCAATGGCGCTTTTATTGTCACAACCAAAAAGGGAAAATCTGAAAAAGTTTCTATTACCTATACCGGAACCATCGGTTTTAGCCAAAATGCAGAACAGCAGAGATGGCTGGATGGCCCCGAGTATGCTTATTGGTATAACAAAGCACGTGTTATGCAAGGAGACAGTGAGATATTCACTACCGAAATGGTTCGCAAAATGAGAGAGGGTGTTGATGGATGGGGAAACACAAATTGGTATGACAAAGTGTGTGGTACAGGTACCCGGCAACATCACAACCTATCAGCTTCTGGCGGTAATGATAAAATACATTTTTTTACTTCAATCGGATATTTAGAAGAAAAAGGAAATATCGACAAATATAATTATAAAAGATATAACCTTCGGTCTAACATTGATGCAAAGATTACAAAAGGGTTAAGCCTATCCTTGGGAATATCCGGTCGCATAGAAGATAAAGACGAGCCCCGTTTCTCTGCAGACCCAGACGCCTATATGAATGTACCGCTTCAGTCAATCTGGGCAGTGCCCTATATGCCTGAAACATATACTTTTGAAGGAAAAGAATATAATGTAGCTAGTTTAGCGGCAGGTTCTGCTGTTTCTCCATTAGGCTCTATCTACGATTCCGGATATAATAGAAAAAACTATTCGTACATACAATCCAATTTCAGCTTAACATACGACGCTCCCTGGTTAAAAGGATTAAGTATTAAATTTCAAGGTGCATATGATATGATGCATATGATGAGTAAAATGTTAAGTAAGCCTTATGAAGTGATGCTTATGAATATGCCTGATGCAACCACCACCAACCTTACCTACAAAAAGAGCTATGGCGTACTAAAAAATACAGCAAGTTTGGCAGAAGCCGCATCCAAAAGATATGATATCACAACTCAAACAAGCGTAAATTATAACAACCAGTTCGGAAAACACACAGTAGGTATCATGCTACTTGCCGAGACCCGAGAACGAAAGACGAACTCAATTAATGCCACTGGATACGGATTAGATTATTTACAGTTGGATGAATTGGGGAAAATCACTAATTTGACAGGTGACGGTGAAAATAAAGCCCCAACCATAGATGGAGCAAGCGGACAGTCCCGTGTTGCAGGTTTTGTCGGACGCATCAATTATAATTACGCTGACAAATATTATTTGGAAACTTCATTACGATATGACGGTAGTTATCTGTTTGGAGGAATGAATAAACGCTGGGTAACTCTGCCAGGTGCCTCATTGGCTTGGAGAGTAAGTAATGAAAATTGGTTCCATATTCCTTGGATTAGCAATTTAAAATTAAGAGCAGGTATCGGCAAAACAGCAACTAGTGGTATTAGTGCATTTCAATGGAGAAACACAATGGCTGTTAATGCAAACTCTGTTGTCATTGGTGGAGCTAGTCAGTCGTCCATCTATCCATCCGTATTGGGCAATCCCAATTTGACTTGGGCACAATGTTTAAATTATAATATTGGACTGGATGCTACTTTATGGAATGGGCTGTTAGGCATGGAAATAGACGTATTCTACAAATATGAATATGACAAATTATCAAAAACCACCGGTTCTTATCCTCTCTCTATGGGTAAATATTATTTTTCTACAGGAAATGTGGACAAGGCAGACTATAAAGGATTTGATCTAACATTGACACATTATAACAAAATAGGTTCATTTAATTATGGAGCAAAGCTTATTTGGTCTTATGCGTATGGCAGATGGCTTAAATATGCAGGTGATGCAGACAATGCCCCAGAATATAAAAGACTAACCGGAAAACAAATCGGGACTAAACTCGGGTGTATATCTGAAGGGCTCTTTCAAAGCGAAAGAGAAATCGAAGATTCTCCTACTTTTCCAGACCGCAAAGCACTTCCCGGCTATATCAAATACAAAGACTTAAATGGAGACGGTATCATTACTCTTGAACAGGACCAAGGATATTTTGGAAAAAGTTCTAGACCGACACATACCGGTTCACTTAATTTATTCGGCAATTGGAAAGGATTCGATTTTGACTTATTGTTTTCATGGGGACTTGGTAGTAGTGTCGCCTTGACAGGAGTATATACAGCCGAAGGATCCAAATGGGTACAAGGTGCCACTTCTTTCAGCCGTCCATTCTATCAAGGAGGAAATTCACCTCTTTTTTTGGTGGCAAATGCATGGACACCGGAAAACCCGAATGCCGATTTTCCACGCCTAGAAGTTACTCCTAGCAGTACCAACAATAGTATATCTTCAACTTTTTGGTATCGCAACGGTAATTATGTACGATTAAAAACAGCACAAATAGGTTATAACTTCCCTAAAAAATGGTTAACCCCTGCCGGAATAGAGGCACTCCGGATCTATATAGAAGGATATAACTTATTCACTTGGAGTGCGGTATCCAAGTACAATATTGACCCGGAATCTCCTGCAGTCAACAATGGATATTATCCGCAACAAAGAACTTACACATTGGGATTAAAAGTAACTTTCTAAAAACACTCATATGAAAAGATTATCAACATATACATACTTAATGCTAATGTTAGCTTTTACTCTATGTTCCTGTAATGATTGGCTTGACGGAGTAAAACAGACATCAACAGTCAGTGACGAAATCGTCTGGCAAGACGAAGCATCAGTTGACAAATACATAAATAGTTTCTATCCATACCTACACCAATATGGACAATTTGGTGACGTGCAGTTTGCCGGAAGTTTGACTGAGAGTCTGACTGAAACACTAAAATACGGTTCCTATGCCATAGGCGCCAGAGCTGGGATTCCGAATAATTATGTATTGGATCCCAATATGATTTCTCCGGAAAGCTGTTCATATAGTATATGGGCTGGTGTTTCCGGATCTGCTTACGAGCATATACGCCTAGTAAATCAATTTCTAACCTTACAAAAAGAGTATTCTACTTTCTCTAATGACCAAAATAACATTTGGGAGGCACAAGCCCGTTTTTTCCGAGCATTTATATATTTTCAGTTAGCAAAACGTCATGGAGGGGTAATACTATACGATGCATTACCGACGGTTGGCGGCAAAGCCCGCAGTAGTGCCGAAGAGACTTGGCAATTTATAGCTGATGACCTAGATTTCGCAGCTAAATATCTTCCCAAAGAATGGAACAGCAATCATCAAGGTCGTATAACAAAAGGAGCTGCTTATGCTTTTAAATCAAGAGCAATGTTGTATGCCAAACGCTGGCAAGATGCTTACGACGCAGCGAATGAGGTTATCAAGCTAAATATATACGATTTAATGGATGACTACAAAGATGCTTGGAAAGGAAACAATAAAGAAGCAATCCTAGAGTTTGACTATGACAAGCAAAACGGTCCTAATCATACCTTTGACCAATTTTATGTACCGGCATGTGATGGCTATGAGAAAGCTTCACCAGGAACTCCAACCCAGGAAATGGTGGAAGCGTATGAAACTAAAGACGGTAAAAAAGTAGATTGGTCGAGATGGCACGGTTCTACAACAGAAACTCCTCCCTATGACAAACTAGAGCCACGCTTTCATGCAACTATTATTTATCGCGGTTCTGTATGGAAAGGCAAGACGATGGATTGCAGCATTGACGGAACTAACGGAGTTTTCATTCCATATAGGGAACAAGTGTACACTTATGGAAAAACGACAACCGGATATTTTTTAAGAAAACTTATGGATGAGAAATTAACAGATATTGAAAATACCAAAAGTTCTCAATCCTGGGTGGAAATCCGATATGCCGAAGTTTTATTAAACAAAGCAGAAGCAGCCTATCGATTAAATAAAATTGGAGAGGCACAATCTGCCATGAATGATGTACGAAAACGTAAAAATGTTAATCTGCCAAAGAAATTATCAACAGGAGAAGAATGGTTTAAAGACTATAGAAATGAGCGCAAAATAGAACTTGCCTACGAAGGACATCTATTTTGGGATATGCGTCGTTGGGAACTTGCTCATATAGAGTATAATAATTATCGCGTACATGGATTGAAAATTACCGGAAGTTCTAATACCTATGAATATGTAGATTGCGATGGAGAAGACCGGAAATTTATAAAAAAACAATATGTATTGCCAGTCCCGGCAGCAGAATTAAAAGACAACCCTCTGATTCAACAATATGATGAATGGAAATAACCCAAATAGTATAATTATGAGAAACAATATAGTATTAGTTATCGTTCTAATCGTTTTCTTCGCAGGAATCAGTGCCTGCCATAGCCCCGAAGAAGCGAGCAATACAGAAAAACGTTATGGAATAAATAGTATCACCGCTTCTTTCCCCTATGAGTATAGTACGGAAAATAATTTTCCCGGTGAGATTGACTACGCCAATCAAATTATAACTATTGTCTTTCCGTATAATTATCCAAAATTATCTGATAATATATTACCATACGAATGTCTAAAGAAAGTCAAATTAAGTGCGAAAGTAGATAATAATATCATCATATCCCCGTCAATGGGATATTTCGACTTGACAAAAGATTGTTATATTACAGTAAAAGATCAAACTGCAAATACCAGCCAAAAATATAAAATCATAGCCGAAATCCGGAAAAATGACGCATGTACCATAGACCGCTTTAGTATTCCGTCAAAAGGGCTTACGGGGGTAATTGATGAAAAGAACCATATCATTTCTATTATTTCCATAGCAGACATTGGAGAACAGGTGGCCGAGATAACATTAGCACATGGAGCAACTTGTACTCCCGATCTTCAAAATATGGCTTTAAATTATGATCAAGAACAAACTGTAAAAGTAGTGGCTCAAAACGGAAAAGACTTCCTGACCTATACAATTAAGAAAAATGTTCCTGATAAGATTGCAGCCGGCATTCGTGCCAACAGTGGTAAGTTATTATGGGCAAAGAAATTATCTGAAATTGGAATTACAAGTAAAAACAAAGTTACCAGTTTGGGCATTCTTGACGATTACGTCATCATCAATGAAAGAGGTAATGGAGAAGCCATCTACCTAAATAATCAATCAGGAGAAGTTGTCGGTAAAATGGATATAAGTACCACCGTTACAGGAGATTTTGGAAATTATTACATGACATCAGACAATGCAAATAATATACTTATCTGTAATTATACTCCTAATGGTACAACTATGTTTACTGTATGGAAAACCAACGGTATAAATGGACAATTCCAGAAATATATCGATTATAAAGCTGTCACAGCAGGAACTGAAAGATTCGGATGGTCCATCTCAATCCAAGGCAACTTGGATAAAGACGCACTCATTACAACCCCCGTATTCTACAAAGATGACAAAATTCAATTCGCACGTTGGCAGGTAGTAAACGGTGTACTGCAATCTCAAATTCCGACATTTATTGAAATGAAATCTCTTGTTTACAGTACCTGGTTCAAACAAGCAGATATTATCTACACCGATCCAAGCAATACTGAAAGCGATTACTTCTTAGCTAGCTATGCCAAATACGATGTAGACCAAAAACGTTATTTTCTCTGGTTCAATGGCGCTGATAATACTATAAAAGCCAAAAAAGAAGTGCCGTCTTCAATCAATGGACCTGTCACTGCTGTAGATTACATTGAATTTAACAATACTCCATACGTTGCCCACACAATAGCCAATGGCTTCTCATGGGCTGTAACAGGAAGTGACATCGCCTATATGTATGATTTAAGCACTCAGTCTCTAACCACTCCCATCGAAATCTGCGAAACAAAAATATACGGTGGAATAGCAAATGACGGTCAGAATACAGAAGGAGCCAGTGATGTGGTTCTCAGAGCTTCCAAAGACGGTTATTACCTATATGCCTACTTTATGTTTGCTAACGGATATGTTGCTTGCAAACAATATGATTGCATTGATCAGTAATTATTAATCAGAAAAACAAGAAATATGAGACTCAAAAATATAATTTTCACAGCTTTTATTCTCTCGTTAGCTTCCTGCAACGCTGAAGATTACAAATCAGGAGAAGTAACCTTTAATCCTGACCAACCGGATGAACCCATTGTACAAACTAAAGTAAACTTTGCTGCCGGCAAATTTTACAAAGTGAATGCGACAGCACACAAAAACTTTCAAGACCAATACCCGATTACTCCTTGGAGCACTGGAAGTAAACTGACCGATGAGGAAATTGGCGGTACTAGTCCTAAAGATTACATTGTTAGCTGGGAAAATCAAACAGTAGAGGTAGTGATAGACCTTGGTTCTTTAAGAACAATCGAAGAGGTTGCCATACATGCCGTTGCAGATCAGCTTTACAGTATGAAACTACCCTCACAAGCCACCTTAGCTTACAGCAGAGATAATCAATCATGGACAAAGAATCCTAATAGTACAACCTTCACTTCTGTTGAACCCACAGAACATATTTGGAGTTCTATTCCTGTAAACAAAGCAGAATGTAGATATGTAAAAGTAGTTCTTGTCCCTCCTGCTGGAGAAAGAGTGGCAATAGCTATTGATGAAATCAAAGTCATGGGAGAATATAAAACAGATCCTAAATACGTTCCCAAAAACGGTTGTTACCATGGTGCTTTCTGCCCATTATACGCTTATGATCCTGAAGACAGGGAAGGAATTACTGATGCATGTGCGGTAACCTTATTCGAAAAAATGGTCGGGAAGCAGCTATCCATTATGTTATGGTATCAAAATATGGAGCAAGGACGAAATTTTGCAGAAATGCAAGATGCAAGAGAAAAATACTGGAGTAAAAACTTCAATGGTACATCACGTATCTTCCTTTATGGATGGACTCCCCCCACCAAGTCAGCTCCTATTGCTCAAGGCAGTCTGGACGATTTTTTTAAAGCTTACTTCACTGAAGTCACAGCACAGTCTGTGAAGGACATGGGCCCTGTATGGTTTCGTCCTATGAATGAAATGAACGGTGGATGGATATCTTATTTCAGAGATACCAAAAACTATGTACGTGCTTGGAGGCGTATGTACAACATTGCTGAACAACTCGGTTTAACTGCATATAATGTATTTGTCTGGTCCCCAAACAGTGTCAGTATGCCCAATACTGCAGATAACCAAATGAAAGACTACTATCCGGGTGACATTTATGTAGACTGGTTGGGAGTCAGTTGCTATCCTCCATCATTAAGCGAAACCTTCCCAGAAGAAAAACGTTATCCATTAACTTTAATGAAGGATATACATACTATTTCTCCGGATAAGCCAATCATGATTAGCGAAGGAGGTTATTCCGGTGGTTGTGACCGCAAGCGATGGATACGGGAATGGTTTGAGATAAAAACCGCATATCCGAGAGTAAAAGCTGTTATTTGGGAAAATCATGAAAATACAAATACTGAAAATTCAGACCGACGACTCCAAAGTGATCCCGAAGCACTAGAATTATATAAGCAATTAGTACAGGACCCATATTGGTTAGATGCTATCCCAACAGAAGTATATCAAGAATTTGAAAGCAGAAAGTAAGGTAGAAATCACTAAAGTATAAATCTGACAAAATGAAAAGATTAATTCCATATAGTTTGTGTTTTCTCGTTTGTTTGTCATCATGTCTCACAGGAAGTAAATCTTCCTGTGAGAATAAACAAATCGAGAATCTTTTATCAGCTATGACCTTAGAAGAAAAAATAGGAATGTTACATGGCAATACAATGTTCTCAAGTGGTGGAGTACCCCGACTAGGCATTCCCGACCTTCAATATTCCGACGGTCCACATGGAGTACGTCATGAAGTTATTCCCGACGGATGGACTTCTGCAGAATGGGACAACGATTCATGTACTTACCTGCCAGCTCTTACGGCACTAGCTTCCACATGGAATAGAGATTTGGCAAAACTATATGGAGAAGTTCTTGGAGCAGAATGTAAAGCACGTGGCAAACATGTAAGTCTGGCTCCCGGAGTAAATATCCACCGCTCTTTGCAAAATGGAAGAAACTGGGAATATTTCAGTGAAGACCCTTTTTTAAGTGGAGAACTTGCCATTCCATATATACAAGGAGTACAGTCACAGGGAGTGGCTTCTTGTGTCAAACATTTTGCGCTTAATAGTCAAGCATTCAACCAATATAAAGTTAGTGTCGAAGTAGACGAACGAACCCTACACGAAATTTATCTGCCAGCTTTTGAAGCAGCCATTCAAAAAGGAGGTGCTCTATCTGTAATGGCAGCTTACAATAAAGTACGTGGACTATGGTGTACGGAAAATTCTTACCTACTCGATACTTTACTACGGAAGAAACTTGGCTTTGACGGAATGGTAGTATCCGACTGGAACGCCGTGCATAACACAGTTCATACAGCAATGTGCGGAATGGATGTTGAAATGGGCACAGAAGTCAAGCGAAATAAGAAATATGCTTTTGAAGAATATTATCTAGCCAACCCTTTATTGGAGAAAGTAAAAAACGGGGAAGTTCCAGAAGAAGCTATTAATCAAAAGGTTCGTAATATATTAAAATTAATGCTTCGGTTGGATATCATAGGACAAACATCCCATGACACCACTGGTATGGCGGCCAAACTAGCCACTCCTGCCCACCAGAAAGCTGCTTTAAAAATAGCAGATGAATCATATATTCTATTGCAAAATTCCAATAATATATTACCTCTGAACCTTTCACTTTACAAGAAGGTTGCTGTCATAGGAGCCAATGCTACAGAAAAATTCGCAGCCGGTGGTGGAAGTACCAAATTAAAACCGAAATATGAAATTACTCCTTTAGAAGGAATACGCAACTATTTCAATGGGAAAGTCAAGATTGAATATGCTCCCGGCTATAAACTCAATCATAAAGTATATCCTATAGGTCATTGGTTTACCAATGAATTTGACAAATTCGACCCGATTCTATATAAAGAAGCTATTTCCATTGCGTCCAATGCAGATCTAGTTATTTATGTAGGAGGGCTTAATCACGAGAATGGTTCAGACTGTGAAGGATACGATAAACCCAATCTTAAATTACCATACCAACAAGATAAACTGATAAATGGAATTACTGAAGTAAACCCTAATACAATAGTGATATTAACGAGTGGAGGTCCAATTGAACTTGGAGAATGGCAAAAACGAGTTCCTGCATTACTTTACAGCAGTTTTACAGGGATGGAAGGAGGAAATGCTTTAGCACGCAATTTATTAGGTGAAGTTAATCCTTCTGGCAAGCTGACTACAACTTGGTGTAAAAAGTTAGAAGATATGCCAGATCATATTTTTGGAGAATATCCTGGGAAAAATGACACCGTCCGATTCAAAGAAGGAATCATGGTAGGATACCGTTACTTTGATACATACCGAATAAAGCCTCAATTCGAATTCGGTTTCGGTCTCTCTTACACTTCATTCGAGTATTCAGATTTAGATATGAATCCGATATGGAATGAAGCAGATGATACCTTCGATGTTTCTTTCACTGTCAGCAACACCGGTAAGCGATATGGTCAGGAAATTGCACAGCTATATGTACATCAACAGGAATGCAGAGTTCAACGCCCAGTCAAAGAATTAAAAGGATTTGAAAAAGTAGCGTTACAACCTGGGGAATCTCAAAGAGTAACGATTAAACTAACCAAGCGTGCACTACAATATTATGATATTAAGAATAAAGGCTGGAAAGCAGATCCCGGTACTTTTACAATACAGATTGGTGCATCTTCCCGCGATATTAGATTACAGAAAAATTTCAAGCTAGAAAAACTGTAGAATCAAGATTATACTTTAACAAACCCATTATGAATCGCTATTTAAAAGCAATATTGTGTATATGCATTTTTTTATTGGCATTTTTGTCAATGACAAAAGCTGAAGAAACACAGGAAAAACAGCAGGGAACGCCTCAAACTTATACAGTCGTCAAGGATATCCGCTACGGGCTGCAAAGAAAAAAGCTTTCTCCAAACGATCATTCTTCCGACAGACTGCTAGATCTTTACCTACCCGATAAAAAAAAGCCAGAGAAAGGATTCCCCGTTTTTGTATTCATACATGGAGGAGGGTTTACCGGAGGAGATAAAGTGGAGGCTAACGGGCTTAATCCTATTTGCAAAGCTATTGTTCAAAAGGGATTTGCCGTTATCTCAATAAACTATTTTCTCACAATGAAATATCATCACCGTAAAGGGGTATCATGTGAATCGCAAATGAAAAACGGAATACCTGTCAATCACAAATTTCATCCACTTATCAGACAATCTATAAAGAACGCTTCTTTGGATGCAATAAGTGCATTGGAATGGCTGAAAACGAATGCCACGAAATACAACCTGAATATTCATTCTGTATTTCTTTGCGGTGGCTCTGCCGGAGCAATAACCGCCCTTCATACGACCTATGTAGAATGTCCTACATTCATTAAAATAAAAGGAGTTATTAATCTTTGGGGAGCTATGGAGAATCCAAGTATGATCACAGCCCCCGCACCTCCTATTTTCACATTTCATGGAGATTGCGATGATGTTATCAGTGTTGAATATGGACATGCCATCCAACAACGGATGAGAAACATAGGTGACACAATTTCCAGATTCCAAATACTAGAAGGCAAAGGGCATGCACAATATAGTTATATTGCTACTAATTATATCAATGACATCATATATTTCTTAAATAGTCAATTAAAACAATGAGAATTTGTTTCAATAAGAATACGTTTTTTGAATATAGCTTTTCGCTTTTCTTCTAAAAACATCACTTCTACATACCTAACTTTGCAAATAGAAAATAAGAAAACCCTGTAAACTAATTTATCTATAATAATGGAAAACAATAATACCTCAAATAAAAAGACCTACTACATTTCAATAGCCATTCTCGCCGGAATGTTCTTTATTTTTGGATTTGTCTCTTGGGTCAACTCCATACTTATTCCTTATTTCCGTATATCTTGCGAATTGACACATTTCGAATCCTACTTTGTAGCATTTGCTTTCTATATTGCCTATTTTGTAATGGCCGTTCCCTCAGGAGTGCTGTTAAAGAGAGTAGGCTTCAAACGAGGGATTATGTATGGCTTCATGCTAACCGCATTGGGGGCTTTCATATTCGTTCCGGCCGCTTTAGCCCGACAATTCGAGATCTTTCTGATCGGTTTGTTTTCCATAGGAACAGGTTTGGCAATCCTGCAAACAGCAGCCAATCCGTACGTTACCATTATCGGTCCGATTGACAGTGCTGCCCGGCGTATCAGTATCATGGGGATATGTAACAAATTTGCCGGAATCATTTCTCCTCTCATTTTCGCTGCACTGATTCTGAAAGCAGATGACAGTGAACTTTTTGCCTTGATAGAATCGGGTACATTGGACGCAACAACCCAAAATGCCATGCTTAACGAGCTGATACAACGTGTTATCGTTCCGTACGCTATACTAGGAGTGCTGCTTTTATTAGCCGGAATCGGTATCCGTTATTCTGTCTTACCGGAAATTAATACGGATGAGCAGAATGCGACAGACGACAAAGAAAGCGGACATAGTAACCGGAAAAGTATTTTTGGTTTTCCATACCTCATTTTAGGCGCATTAGCGATCTTCTTTCACGTAGGAACACAAGTAATAGCCATTGACACTATCATTAATTATGCCAATTCTATGGGTATGGATTTACTGGAAGCAAAAGCATTTCCCTCATATACTTTGGCATGTACAATGATCGGCTACATATTGGGAATCATCGTAATCCCCAAATATATCTCACAAAAGAACGCGCTGATTGTGTGTACAGTACTAGGATTATTCCTCTCATTTGGAGTTGTATTGGCCGACTTTAATGTAACTCTTTTCGGCCATCAAGCCAATGCCTCCATCTTTTTTCTCAATGCACTAGGCTTTCCCAATGCACTAATTTATGCAGGTATCTGGCCATTATCCATTCATGGATTAGGAAAGTTTACGAAAACTGGTTCCTCACTGCTAATCATGGGACTTTGTGGAAATGCGATCCTACCGTTAGTTTACGGTCATTTTGCTGAAATATACGATTTGCGTATCGGCTACTGGGTATTAATCCCTTGCTTCCTTTATCTTGTATTCTTTGCTGTTAAAGGGCACAAGATCACTTCATGGAGATAAAAAACAAATGATGAATAAACCTCAAACAACATAAAATGAAGAGACTAATCATTATAAATGGACAACTCATCTTTCCGGACCATATAGATACCGGTAAAGCATTGATATGCAACAACGGAAAGATTGAACAAATCGTCACCAATGAAATGCTTGAAATAAACCCGGACGATCAAATAATAGATGCGAAACAGCAGTATGTATCTCCCGGTTTTATTGATATGCATGTTCATGGGGGTGGCGGGCACGACTTTATGGACGGAACAGTGGAAGCATTTCTAGGGATCGCGGAAGTTCATGCGAAGTACGGAACAACAGCTATGGTACCTACAACGCTAACCTGTACCGATGAAGAATTAATGAATACTTTTACCACCTACAAAAAAGCAAAAAGTCTCAACAATAAAGGCGCTAAGTTTATAGGGTTACATCTTGAAGGTCCTTATTTCTCACCCTCCCAATGTGGAGCCCAAGACCCTAAATTTCTTAAAAAGCCATATCCAAAAGAATATAACCGTATTATAAATGTCTCACAGGATATTGTGCGTTGGAGTGTTGCTCCGGAACTGGAAGGAGCTATCGAAATGGGTAAAGAATTGCAAAGGCAGCATATCCTCGCTTCCATTGCACATACCGACGCAATCTATGAAGAAGTGGAAAAAGCATACAAATCCGGGTATACCCATGTTACCCACTTATATTCGGCCATGTCATCCGTAACACGCAGAAACGCTTTTCGATATGCAGGAGTAGTGGAAGCAGCCTATTTGATTGACGACATAACTGTGGAAATCATTGCTGACGGCATACATCTCCCCAAACCGCTTCTTCAGTTTGTCTATAAATTCAAAGGACCCGATAAAACTGCACTTTGTACTGACGCAATGCGAGGAGCAGGAATGCCGGACGGAGAATCCATTCTGGGAAGTCTGACCAATGGTCAGAAAGTAATTATCGAAGACGGAGTTGCAAAAATGCCGGACCGTTCAGCTTTTGCAGGCAGTGTAGCTACTACCGACCGCTTAGTCAGAACTATGATACAAGTAGCCGACGTCCCTCTCACCGACGCTGTACGCATGATGACGCTTACCCCCGCCCGCATCTTACATATAGATTCATCAAAAGGTTCTCTTGAAATAGGCAAAGATGCTGACATCGTCATTTTCGACAATCAAATCCATGTTATTAACACAATATCAGAAGGCCATGTTATCTATAGTAAATGAATCAGAAACCAAAGTATTTCAACAAGAGCTGTTGACCGTTAAAATTTATCCCACTCTCCAACAGATGGGCAACGAAGCTGCAAAAGAAGTTGCTGACAGAATTTGCAAACTCTTGGAAGAAAAGGCTGAAATCAATATGATCTTTGCCGCAGCTCCCTCACAAAACGAATTCTTAAATCATCTAATTCACGATAAGCGAATTGACTGGACCAGAATTAATGCCTTCCATATGGATGAATACATCGGTATTCATCCGGACGCACCACAAAGTTTCGGTCATTTCCTCCGCATCCGTATTTTCGATAAAGTTCCTTTCAAAAAAGTGAACTACCTGAATGGACGTGCAGAGAGCCTTGAAGAAGAATGCAAACGATATGCCAATCTACTTACTAAGTATCCGGTAGACATTGTCTGTCTGGGTATCGGAGAAAACGGGCATATTGCTTTCAATGATCCGGATGTGGCTGATTTCAATGACCCCAAACTGGTGAAGATCGTAAAACTCGATCCGGTATGCCGCCAGCAGCAAGTTAACGAGAAATGCTTCGAGAGACTGGATTTAGTACCCAAAGAAGCATTGACACTAACAATCCCCGCCTTGCTAAAAGCAGAATGGATGTTTTGTATTGTACCTTTCAAAAATAAGGCCCATGCAGTATATCGAGCTATTTACGGTGAAATTTCAGAAAAATGTCCGGCTAGTATATTGCGAAGAAAAGAAAAATCTTCGTTATATTTGGACGCAGAAAGTGCAGAACAGATAAATCTATAACCAATCATGAAAAACAGAATCGCTTTTTTCTTTATATTACTGATGATCAGCACCAGTATATACGCACAAAAAATAATGAGAATAGGAATCATCGGTTTGGACACTTCCCATTCTACCGCTTTTACAGAATTGATCAATGGCGGTTCCGATGAAACTTTTTCTAAAGGGTTCCGGATAGTAGCCGCTTATCCGTATGGTTCTAAAACAATTCAATCCAGCTACGAACGTATTCCCGGATATATTGAAAAAGTAAAAGCACAAGGAGTAGAAATCGTTTCTTCCATAGCAGAGCTATTGGATAAAGTAGATTGTGTACTTCTGGAAACAAATGACGGACGGCTTCATTTGGAGCAGGCAATGGAGGTATTCAAAGCCGGTAAGATTTGCTACATAGACAAACCTATCGGAGCTACATTAGGAGATGCTATTGCTATCTACGAGATGGCGGAAAGATATAACATACCGATCTTTTCATCCTCTGCCTTGCGGTTTACTCCCCAAAATCAGAAGCTGCGGAATGGAGAACTAGGCAAAATTTTAGGAGCAGACTGCTATTCTCCACATAAAGTGGAGCCTACCCATCCGGATTTCGGTTTTTATGGGATTCATGGAGTTGAGACTCTGTACACTGTTATGGGTACAGGATGTGAGTCTGTCAACCGTATGTCTTCTGACAGAGGGGATATTGTAGTGGGGCGCTGGAAAGACGGAAGAATCGGCACATTCCGAGGAATCACCAAAGGACCGCAGATTTATGGAGGTACAGCCTTTACACCCAAAGGCGCAGTAACCGTCGGAGGATATCAGGGATATAAAGTACTCCTCAAACAAATCCTAACATTCTTCCAAACAGGAGTTGCACCTATTTCAAAAGAAGAAACAATTGAAATATTCACTTTTATGAAAGCTTCTAATATGAGTAAAGAGCAAAATGGAAGAATCGTCACATTGGAAGAAGCTTATCAAAAAGGTAGAAAAGATGCACAGAAATTAATTAAGGCTTATAAGTAAAAATAAAGGATGAAACGCATATACAACAATATCGGTTTTTTAATACTTTCATTGGCGATTGCCTCATGCTCCTTATCTAAAAGACAGGCTGACAATGAAGCAGACACGAACGAATCTCGTAAAATAGAGCTGATCGTTTTAGATCCGGGACATTTCCATGCCAGTTTACTCCAAAAAGACACGCTGACAGATGTCAACGATACAATCCACATATATGCTCCCGAAGGGACAGGACTCAACCAATATATGGAAAGTATCAACTCTTATAACCAGCGTGCAGAGGCCCCCACCTCATGGGTAAGCCAAGTATATACAGGAGATGATTATCTCTCCCGGATGCTCACCGAACAGAGAGGAGATGTTGTTGTTTTAGCAGGAAACAATCAAAAAAAGACACAATATATAATAGAATCCATCAAGGCTGGATACAACGTTCTTTCGGATAAACCTTTAGCTATCACCCAACAAGATTTCGACTTACTGGTTGAAGCTTATCAGTTGGCGAAAGAAAAAGACCTTCTTTTATATGATTTGATGACAGAGCGATATGATATTCTCAACATCATAGAAAAAGAATTATTACAAAAGGAGGAACTGTTCGGCGAACTACAGCAAGGTTCACCGGAGAATCCTTCTATCACTATGGAAAGTGTTCACCACTTTTTCAAAAACGTATCCGGCAAACCATTGATCAGGCCTGCCTGGTATTACGATACAGCGCAACAAGGTGAAGGTATTGCTGATGTAACCACTCATCTTATTGATCTGGTGCAATGGCAGTGTTTTCCGGACAAAACGATCCATTATCTGTCGGATGTGAAAGTAACCAAAGCTACACACTGGCCCACTCCAATCACATTGCCAGAGTTCTGCCAATCAACTCAAATGGATTCTTTTCCTCCTTATCTTCATAAATACGTAAAGAATAATGTATTGGAAGTACTGGCAAATGGAACATTAAATTTTACGATTAAAGGAATCCATATAGGAATGAAAGTCATTTGGAACTATACTCCTCCAACTAATGGCGGAGACACCTTCACCTCTATCAAAAAAGGTAGCAAAGCCACATTAAAAATAGTCCAGAATAAAGAGAACGGATTTATAAAAGAGCTCTACATCCAAAAAGCCCAAAATACTGAAAATGCCACATTCAAGACTCAGCTGGAGAAAACCATTAAAGAATTGCAAGATACTTATCCGTTCTTATCTATAAAAGAAAGAAATAACGGACTTTATCTGATTGATATTCCACAAGTATGCAGATCAGGACATGAAGCTCATTTCAGCAAAGTTGCCAAAACATTCTTGCATTATCTTCAATACAAGGATATGCCGGAATGGGAGAATGAAAACACAATCTCTAAATACTATATTACTACCACTGCAGTAGAAATGGCTAAGTCAAGAGATAAATAAATGAATCAATAGAATGTCAGCAACAAGATACCAATATTATGATAATGAATCCATGTTTCATGGATTCATTCCTCATATCATGGGGACACGATTTGATATCTTGATCATTCATCCTGATGTTACTTTATTACACCGGATATGGGTAACTATCACAAATGAACTGGAATACCTGGATAGAATATTAAATCGCTTTGACCCGAAAAGTGAAGTTAGCAAAATCAACGCCTTACATTCTCAGAACTCCATTCCTATCAGCACTGAATTAGGTAATATTCTTCAACTCTGCCAGTACTACTATGAACACACGTTCCATCTCTTCGACATTACGTTGAAGGATTTCTCGGAAATACAATTCTGTAACCGACACATTTCTTTGCCTGCATCCGAACTCACACTCGATTTCGGAGGATTCGCGAAAGGTTATGCACTACAAAAAATCAGGAATATCCTCCAACAAGAAAATTTGCAGGATGCTTTTATAGATTTTGGCAACAGTTCGATACTAGGTATGGGACATCATCCTTACGGCAATTGTTGGAAAGTCAGTTTTCTGAACCCATACAACCAAAGCATTTTAAAAGAATTCAACCTGAAAGACTGCGCATTATCAACTTCAGGCAACACGTTACAATACAATCGGCACATCATCAATCCACTTACCGGGATATATAACGATGAACGGAAAGCGAGTACCATATTATCCCCCGATCCTTTGGAAGCGGAAATACTCAGTACAGTCTGGATGATTGCCGACCACAGGCAACGGGAGCATATTGCAAAGAACTTTAAAGATATACAAGCAACTCTATACGATTTATAATATGAAAGATAAAAACAAAAAGGGAGTAGATCTAGGTCTCAGACAATTCATAAAGAATCTGGGATACGTAGCCGGAGGGACTGCTTTGTTAGCAACGACTCCATGGCTTACCTCTTGCACTCCGGAAAAACTAAAAGAGATCAAACATGAGAAAGCACGGGTAGCCCTAATCGGTACCGGTTCCAGAGGGCAATATCATATTCATAACCTAAAAGAGATACCTCATGCGCAAATCGTCGCTTTATGTGACAATTATGCTCCAAACCTTCAACAAGCGTTGAAACTTTGTCCCACTGCCAAGCCATATACGGATTATCGTAAACTATTAGAATCCAAAGACATTGACGGGGTCATTATCTCCACTCCATTGAACTGGCACGCTCCTATGGTACTAGACGCACTAGCCGCTGGGAAACACGTCTTTTGTGAAAAAGCAATGGCACGTACATTAGATGAATGCAAAGAAATCTACGACACTTACATACATACCAACCAGGCACTTTATTTTTGCATGCAACGTATGTATGATGAAAAATACATCAAGGGAATGCAAATGATTCATTCCGGCCTTATCGGAGATGTGGTAGGCCTGCGCTGCCACTGGTTCCGTAATGCGGATTGGCGTCGTCCGGTTCCCTCTCCCGAACTGGAACGGAAGATCAATTGGAGACTATACAAGGAAAGCTCCGGAGGATTAATGACCGAACTAGCCTGCCATCAATTGGAAGTTTGTAATTGGGCAGCCGGAAGGATTCCGGAATCCATTATGGGTATGGGGGATATCGTATATTGGAAAGACGGACGGGAAGTATATGACAGCGTCAATGTAACCTACAGATACTCCGACGGAATCAAAATAGCATACGAATCACTAATAGCCAACAAATTCAACGGTATGGAGGACCAGATACTCGGAAGTAAGGGGACAATGGAAATGGCAAAAGGTATTTATTATCTGGAGGAGGATCATTCAACATCGGGTATCCGACAGTTGATCGGGCAGGTAAAAGATAAAGTTTTTGCAGCCATACCAACCGCAGGACCGAGTTGGAGACCGGAAACAAAAATGGAATATACACCACATTTTATCATTGACGGAGATATTCATGTAAACAGTGGGCTAAGCATGATCGGAGCAGATAAAGACGGTTCGGATATTATCCTGTCTTCTTTTTGCCAATCCTGCATAACCGGAGAAAAAGCACAAAATGTAGTGGAAGAAGCATATTGCTCAACTGTTCTATGCTTGCTTGGCAATCAAGCCATGGATGAGCAACGCAGCATTCTCTTCCCCGACGAATATAAAATACCTTATATGAAATTCTAAATCATGAAAGATATTATCATCACATCAAAAAAACTGAAACGAGAAAGAAATATCTATCTTTTAAGTTTCATACTGGCATTTATCATCAATATCATTGCCGTCATTGTCTACACCCGGCCATGGATTGAATTAATATCCCAAATCGGATATGTGATTGTCATCAGCTTTCTCATTTACTTCCTACTATGGATTCCTCGAGGAATTTACAATGCTTTTTTCTACCTTTTCCGAAGGAGAAAATAAAAGAATTACGTTTTTTGAAGGAAAAATGACGGAAAAGCCCATTCATATATCCCAATAACAACCTAATTTTGAGAAAAAATAAATACTATGACTACAAGAAGAGATTTCATCAAAAAAACAGTGGCAGGCACAGCTGCCCTTTCTTTAGGAAGTATTCTTCCGGGATTCGGTTCCAACAGGTATCAAGATATTCTGGGAGCTAACGAAAAAATACGTATCGGAGTTATTGGTGTAAATTCCAGAGGCAATGCTCTCGCTCAAGGATTTGCCAAACAACCCGATTGTGAAGTTACATACATTTGCGATGTTGACTCCCGAGCACTTGAAAAATGCCAGGCCGCTATCCGCAAACTGACCGGCCGAACTCCCAAAGGAGAAAAAGATATACGCAAGATGTTGGAATCCAATGAATTTGAAGCGGTAGTAATTGCCACTCCGGACCATTGGCATGCCAAAGCCGCCATCATGGCAATGCAAGCAGGCAAACATGTCTACCTGGAAAAACCTACCAGCCATAATCCGGCAGAAAACGAAATGTTGGTACGGGCAACATTAAAGTATAATCGGGTTGTTCAAGTAGGCAACCAACGCAGATCGTTCCCGAATGTAATCAAAGCGATGGAAGAAATCAAATCGGGCACTATCGGCAAAGTGAGATATGCCAAATCATGGTATGTCAACAACCGCCCATCTATCGGAACCGGCAAAGTAATTCCCGTACCGGATTATCTGGACTGGGATTTGTGGCAGGGCCCCGCTCCTCGTGTACCCGATTTCAAAGACAACTTTATTCATTACAACTGGCATTGGTTCTGGAACTGGGGAACCGGAGAAGCTTTAAACAACGGAACGCACTTTGTAGATATGCTACGCTGGGGATTGGGAGTAGACTACCCCACAAAAGTAGACTCTATCGGTGGACGTTACCGCTATCAGGATGATTGGCAAACACCGGATACCCAACTCATCACTTTCCAATTTGGCGACGAAGCGTCTTTCTCATGGGAGGGACGTAGTTGCAACACAATGCCGGTAGACGGATATGGAGTAGGAACAGCATTCTATGGAGATACGGGAACCATCTTTATCGGTGGCGGCAACGAATATAAAATAACAGATATCAAAGGTAAGACAATCAAAGAAATAAAGAGTGATTTAAAGTTTGAAACCGGCAACCTGCTAAATCCTTCGGAGAAATTAGATTCTTTTCACTTCCGGAACTGGTTTGACGCTATCCGCAAAGGTACTAAGTTAAACTCCGGAATTGTAGATGCCTGTATCAGTACCCAGCTAGTACAATTGGGTAATATTGCTCAGCGCGTCGGCCATTCATTACAAATCGATCCGGGAAGCGGCCGTATTCTCAACGACCTTGAAGCCAATAAGCTTTGGGGAAGAGAGTATGAAAAAGGTTGGGAAATACGTGTTTAAACCATATCTACATTTCCCGTTTTCATTAGGTCTATAATTTCACATAAAGGTATATCTAGTCCAAGATATGCCTTTATTCTTTTCTTCCATAAGCTGATTTATACCCTTTTAACATTCGGAATATCCCCCTTTCTTTTCCGAAATCTCTTTTATTTTTGTATTTTTGCCTGCGTATGCGTTAAAATAATAGTATATACAAATTTATGAGTGACGAAATCAACGAGATACCGGAAGGACATTCAGATTACAAACCGGCGGACGCACGGGACGAAAGCGTAAAACATCAGCTCACAGGCATGTACCAGAATTGGTTTCTGGACTATGCTTCGTACGTTATACTGGAACGTGCCGTGCCTCATATCAACGATGGTTTGAAGCCGGTACAACGCCGTATCCTACATTCCATGAAGCGTCTGGACGACGGACGATATAACAAAGTGGCTAACATTGTGGGACACACCATGCAGTTCCACCCTCACGGTGATGCTTCTATCGGAGATGCCCTGGTACAGTTGGGACAGAAAGACCTGTTGATCGATTGTCAGGGTAACTGGGGTAATATCCTTACCGGAGACGGCGCAGCTGCTCCCCGTTATATCGAAGCACGCTTGTCCAAGTTTGCGCTGGATGTTGTCTTCAATCCTAAAACAACTGAATGGAAACTTTCTTACGACGGACGAAACAAAGAACCGGTCACTCTTCCCGTGAAATTCCCGTTATTGCTGGCACAAGGCGTGGAAGGTATCGCCGTGGGACTTTCTTCCAAAATTCTACCGCATAACTTCAACGAACTTTGCGACGCCTCCATCAGCTACCTGCGTGGAGAGGAATTCCAGTTGTATCCTGATTTCCAGACAGGAGGTTCTATCGACGTAGCCAAATACAACGACGGAGAACGCGGCGGAGCGGTGAAAGTACGTGCCAAGATCACTAAGATTGATAATAAAACACTTGCTATCACAGAAATTCCATACGGAAAGACGACTTCGACAGTGATCGACTCTATCTTGAAAGCTGTTGATAAAGGAAAGATCAAAATCCGTAAGGTAGACGACAACACGGCTGCCAACGTAGAGATACTGGTACATCTTGCGCCCGGCACTTCTTCGGACAAGACTATCGATGCACTGTATGCATTCACTGATTGCGAAGTAAGCATTTCCCCCAACTGTTGTGTCATTGATGACAGCAAGCCACATTTCCTAACCATCAGTAAAGTACTGAAAAAGTCGGCAGACAACACGTTGGATTTACTGAAGCAGGAACTGGAAATTAAGAAAAGTGAAATACTGGAAGCATTGCATTTCGCCTCCCTCGAAAAGATATTTATCGAAGAACGCATCTATAAAGATAAAGAGTTCGAGCAGTCCAAAGACATGGATGCAGCCTGCGAACATATCGACAAGCGTCTGACACCTTATTATCCGCAGTTTATCCGTGAAGTGACCAAAGAGGATATCCTCAAGCTGATGGAAATCAAAATGGGACGTATCCTGAAATTCAATTCAGACAAGGCGGATGAACTGATCGCCAAGATGAAAGAGGAAATTGCCGAGATTGATAACCATCTGGCTCACATCGTAGATTATACCGTCAACTGGTATCAAATGCTGAAGAACAAATACGGCAAGAATTTCCCGCGCCGCACGGAACTCCGGAACTTTGACACCATCGAAGCTGCCAAAGTAGTGGAAGCGAACGAAAAACTTTATATCAACCGTGAAGAAGGATTCATCGGAACAAGTTTGAAGAAAGATGAGTTCGTGGCATGCTGTTCGGATATTGACGACGTTATCATCTTCTTCCGCGACGGTAAATATATTGTTACTCCCGTCGCCGATAAGAAGTTTGTCGGTAAAAACGTACTCTATGTCAATGTATTCAAGAAGAACGACAAGCGCACAATTTACAACGTGGCATACCGTGACGGAAAAGAAGGGACAACGTATGTCAAACGCTTCGCTGTAACCTCCGTTGTCCGCGACCGTGAATACGATGTCACTCAAGGAACTCCGGACTCACGTATCACTTATTTCAGTGCCAATCCGAACGGGGAGGCCGAAATCATCAAAGTGACACTGAAACCGAACCCGCGTGTCCGCCGTATTATCTTTGAACAGGACTTTAGCGAAGTAGGTATCAAAGGAAGACAGGCACGAGGCATTATCCTCACCCGGCTCCCGGTACATAAGATCGCCTTGAAACAGAAAGGCGGTTCTACTCTCGGAGGACGTAAAGTCTGGTTTGATCGGGATATACTCCGCCTCAACTACGACGGAAGAGGAGAATATCTCGGAGAATTCCAAAGTGAGGACACCATATTGGTTGTCTTGAACAACGGTGATTTTTATACCAGCAACTTCGACCTGAGCAACCATTACGAAGATAATGTAAGTATTGTCGAGAAGTTCGATCCCAACAAGGTATGGACTGCCGCACTATATGATGCAGACCAACAGAATTATCCATATTTGAAACGTTTCTGCTTTGAAGGTTCCAACCGCAAGCAGAACTATCTGGGAGAGAATAAGAACAATCGCCTTATTCTGCTGACGGACGAGTACTATCCGCGCCTGGAAGTTATATTCGGAGGACACGATAGCTTCCGTGATCCGCTGGAGATTGAAGCCGAAGAATTTATCGCAGTCAAAGGTTTCAAAGCGAAAGGCAAACGTATCACCACCTACGCAGTGGAAACTATTAACGAGCTGGAACCTACCCGCTTCCCCGAGCCTGTACAAGAGAGTCAGGAGGAGCCGGAAGAAGAACCGGAGAATCTGGATCCGGACAGCGACAAGAGCGAAGGCGATATTATTGATGAAATCACGGGGCAGATGAAGTTATTCTGATGAAGAAACAAACACTATATCTAGGGCTGGCAGGATGCATCCTGTTCGCCCTTTGCACAAGATTACAAGCGCAGACAACAGACAGTCTGCAGATCCACCGTTATGTAACACGTGCAACGATGTACGGTGTCGGATTTACGAACGTGTTCGACACTTATCTTTCGCCTCAGGAATACAAAGGAATCGACTTCCGTGTTTCCCGCGAAACAATCCGTATGACTAAACTTTTCGACGGGAATGTGTCTGTACAGAATTTCTTCCAAGCGGATATCGGCTATACACATAACCGTGTCGACAATAACAATACATTTTCCGGATTGGTGAACTGGAACTACGGGCTCCATTACCAGTTCCGCCTGACAGAGAACTTCAAGCTGTTGGCAGGAGGATTGATAGACGCCAACGGAGGTTTTGTCTATAATCTTCGGAACACAAACAACCCGGCTTCGGCACGGGCATATATCAATCTGGATGCATCGGGAATGGCTATCTGGCACTTGAAAATCAAACGTTACCCGATGGTATTGCGCTATCAAGTGAATTTGCCGGTAATGGGAGTCATGTTTTCCCCTCATTACGGACAATCTTATTATGAGATATTCTCGCTGGGAAATGCAGGAGGAGTCATCAAGTTTACTTCTTTACATAACCAACCTTCACTCCGGCAAATGCTCTCCGTCGATTTCCCGATAGGATATACTAAAATGCGTTTCAGTTATCTGGCTGATTTGCAGCAATCCAATGTAAACAATATCAAGACACACACCTACTCGCATGTGTTTATGGTAGGATTTGTGAAAGAATTATACCGCATCCGAAACAAAAAAGGAACTAGTGTTTTACCGTCATCGGTAAGAGCTTATTAAGTTGAGAGTTGAAAATTGAGAGTTGAGAGTTAATACAAGATTAAGAATGAGAAATAATATTAGACAAATGCTTTGGCTGCTCTGTTGTCTTCCGGTAGTGACCGGATGTATCAGGGAAGAGGAATACGCCAATGATCCTGTAGGAAACTTCGAGCAACTATGGAAGATTATTGATGAACGGTATTGTTTTCTGGAAGAGAAAGGCATTGATTGGGACGCTGTTCACGACAAGTATGGAAAACTGGTGAAACCTGGAATTTCGGATGACGACCTGTTTGATATACTAAGTCAAATGCTATATGAGTTGAAAGACGGGCACGTCAACCTCTCCTCCTCCAGTCGTATTTCATATTACGATGCCTGGTATCAAGGATATCCTTGGAACTATAGAGAGGATATCTTATACAATTACTATTTGGGAAGTGCCAGTTCCGGTTATCGTACATCCGCCGGTTTGAAATATAAGATATTCGATAATAATATAGGTTATATCCGCTACGAAAGTTTTAGTGCCGGAGTTGGAGACGGTAATTTAGACCATGTACTCGATTATTTGAAGCTCTGCAACGGATTAATCATTGATGTACGCGACAACGGAGGAGGAAACCTGACTAATTCCACCCGTATTGCCGCCCGTTTCACCAACGAAAAGACATTGACCGGATATATCCGGCACAAAACCGGTCCGGGACATAATGACTTTTCTGAAATGGAGCCGATCTACCTGGAACCCTCTAATAGCATCCGTTGGCAGAAAAAAGTAGTTTTACTTACCAATCGTCGTTGCTACAGTGCCACGAACGATTTTGTGAATGCCATGCACAGCCTAAACAACGATAACGAAGAGCAAAGAATTTTTCAGGTAGGCGACCAAACCGGAGGCGGTTCCGGGCTACCTTTCTCTTCAGAATTACCCAATGGTTGGAGTGTTCGCTTCTCAGCCAGTCCTCACTTTAACAAGTATAAAAAGCCTCTGGAAAATGGAATAGAGCCAGATGTATACGTAAATATGGATAAGATTCTGGAAGAGGGAATAGAGCATGGAGATGCAGAATCACAAAAGAAGGATGCACTGATTGAAAGGGCATTTGAAATATTAAGTGAATAACTTTATTACCGAATTATTTGTCAAATCAGAAAATCTTCCTATCTTTGCACCGCTAAACAAAAGCGACGCATGCGGATGTGGCGTAATTGGTAGCCGCGCCAGACTTAGGATCTGGTGCCGTGAGGCGTGTAGGTTCGAGTCCTATCATCCGCACATACTAAAAGATAGAAGCCTTCAAGAATTTTTCTTGAGGGCTTTTTTGTTAAAAACAAGTATTCTTCCCTTTTTCATAATCTTTTTTGAATTTGGTTTGTTTCCTTTGTTACTTTCGCCGACAGGCGACAGAATAGATACTTCAACCTAAATAGTAACAAATGGAAAAATTTAATGCAATGAGGACTAGACTTTCACAACATCTTCAGACAAAAGCCATCAGGCTAAAGGGCTTCATTATGCTCACTTGCCTGTTACTAGGTTCTATCTCTGCCTTTGCACAAACAAAGACGGTGACAGGAACGGTAACAGATGCCGCCAATGAGCCGTTGATCGGTGCATCGGTACTCGTACAAGGGACTTCTACCGGAACCATTACGGATATGGACGGTAAATATTCAATCTCCGTCACTCCGGAGGATGTATTGGTATTTTCATACGTGGGAATGACCACACAGAGTATCAAAGTAGGAGCACAAAGCATAATTAACGTCACCCTAAAAGAAGACTCGCAAGTACTAGCCGAAACAGTCGTTATCGGATACGGTAGTGCAAAGAAAAGAGATCTGACAGGTTCCATCACCAACGTCAAAGGAGAAGAAATAGCCAATAAACCGGCTATGAACCCACTTTCTTCCTTACAGGGAAAAGTGGCAGGTGTGCAGATTGTAAACTCAGGACGAGCCGGAGCCGATCCGGAAATCCGTATCCGTGGTACCAACTCCATCAATGGATATAAACCGCTGTACATTGTCGACGGTTTATTCAATGATAATATCAACTTCCTTAATCCGGAAGATATCGAGTCGATGGAGATTCTGAAAGACCCGTCGTCTCTAGCCATCTTTGGTGTTCGCGGCGCAAACGGTGTTATCATCATCACCACCAAGAAAGCAAAAGAAGGACAGACCTTGGTCAATATAAATACTTCTTTCGGTTTCAAGAAAGTGGGAGACAAAGTAAAATTAGTCAATGGCGCGCAATTCAAAGAGCTGTATAGCGAACAACTTGCCAACCAGAAAGATGCCCCGTTTGATTACACCGGCTGGGATGCCAACACCGATTGGCAGGATGAAATCTTCCAGACTGCCTTTATCACGAACAATAATATCAGTATCACAGGAGCTTCTCCCAAACATAGTTTCTATCTGGGTGTCGGCTACTCTTACGAACAAGGCAACATCGAGCATGAAAAATTCAGCAAGGTGACCATCAATGCCAGCAATGATTATAAAATCACCGACTTCCTGAAAGTAGGCTTCCAGTTCAACGGCGCACGCCTTCTCCCTGCCGACTCGAAACAGGTGTTAGGCGCCCTCCGCTCCACCCCTATCGCTCCGGTATATAACGACGAGTATGGATTATACAGCGCTTTGCCCGATTTTCAGAAAGCACAGATCAACAACCCTATGGTAGATGTCGATTTAAAAGCGAACACCACGAAAGCTGAAAACTATCGTGCATCGGGTAATGTCTATGGCGAAGTGGACTTCTTGAAGCATTTTACCTTCAAAGCGACATTCTCTATGGACTACGCTTCCAACAACGGACGTACCTATACTCCTATCATAAAAGTATACGACTCTACCGTCAAAGGAGATGTTTCCACTTTGGGAACAGGTAAAACAGAAGTCAGCCAGTTCAAGGAAAACGAGACGAAAGTGCAGAGTGACTATGTGCTGACCTATACCAACAGTTTCGACAACGGCAATCATAACCTGACAGCCACTGCCGGCTTTACCACTTATTATAACTCACTAAGCCGCCTGGACGGAGCGCGCAAACAAGGAGTAGGCCTTGTGATTCCGGACGATCCGGATAAATGGTTCGTCAGTATCGGAGATGCCGCTACGGCAACCAATGGAAGTACCCAATGGGAACGCAGTACCGTGTCTATGCTTGCACGTGTCATCTACAACTACAAAGGAAAATATCTGTTCAACGGGTCATTCCGTCGGGACGGTTCTTCCGCATTCTCTTATACAGGCAATGAGTGGCAGAATTTCTTCTCGCTAGGCGGCGGTTGGCTGATGACCGAAGAAGAATTCATGAAGGACATCAAGTGGCTGGATATGTTGAAGATTAAGGCCTCTTACGGAACATTGGGAAATCAGAATCTGGACAAGGCCTATCCTGCCGAACCGCTATTGACCAATGCCTATTCGGCTGTATTCGGTAAGCCGTCCATCATTTATCCGGGATATCAACTTGCCTATTTGCCTAATCCTACCCTCCGCTGGGAAAAAGTAGAGGCATGGGAAGCCGGATTTGAAACGAATATGCTTCGCAACCGCTTGCATTTCGAAGGTGTGTATTATATGAAGAACACTAAAGATTTGCTTGCTGAAGTTCCCGGAATCTCCGGAACAATGCCCGGTATCGGTAACTTGGGACAGATTCAGAATAAAGGTGTGGAAATGGCAATCACCTGGCGCGACCAGATCGGCGAATGGGGATATTCCGTCAGTGCCAACCTTACCACAATCAAGAATAAAGTAAAAAGCCTTGTTCAGGACGGTTATTCCATCATTGCCGGAGATAAACAGCAAAGTTACACAATGGCAGGTTATCCTATCGGATACTTCTATGGCTATAAGATAGCGGGAGTCTATCAATCGGAAAACGATATCAAATCGTCTCCTGAGAATACGCTTGCTACAGTTACTCCCGGTGACTTGAAATTCGCCGATGTCAATAACGACGGAAAGATCACTCCCGCAGACCGTACCATGATAGGTGATCCGACACCGAATGTCACTTACGGTTTCTCGCTCGGCGTGGATTACAAGAACTGGTCTTTTGGTATCGATATGATGGGACAAGGCGGAAACCAGATCTTCCGTACATGGGACAACTATAACTTTGCCCAGTTCAACTATCTGGCACAACGCATGGACCGCTGGCACGGAGAAGGAACATCCAACAGCCAACCGTTATTGAACTCCAAACATTCCATCAATACGTTGAATTCCGAATACTACATCGAAGACGGCAAGTTCTTCCGTATCCGTAACGTACAGTTAGCATATTCTTTCGACAAGAGCCTGCTCGCAAAGATACGTCTGCAAGCCCTGAAAGTCTATGTCAACATTCAGAACCTGAAGACATGGAAACATAACACCGGCTATACTCCCGAACTGGGTGGTACCGCTACCGCATTCGGAGTGGACAACGGCAGTTATCCCGTACCGGCAGTCTACACCTTCGGAATCAACTTAACCTTTTAAAACGATAATTGTATGAAACTGGATAAATATATATTTTCAACCTTTATTGCCGCTACCACACTGCTTCTGAGCAGTTGCAGCGACTTTCTGGACCGTAGCCCGCAAGGACAGTTCACAGAAGATGACAATCCGAACGCACTAGTGAACGGTAAGATCTATAATGTATACACCATGATGCGTAGTTTCGACGTAACCTCCGGTACACCCGCCTTCGCCATCCATAGTTTCCGCTCCGAAGATGCGGAGAAAGGAAGTCTTGCCAGCGACGGTTCCGATGTGGCCGAAATGTACGACGACTTCATCTACACTCCTTCCAATGGTCAGTTAGGTGCTTATTGGGGCAAAAATTACGCCATCATCTATCAATGCAATGATATTCTCGACGCTATCGCCGAAAAGGAAACAACGGGACAGACGGAAAGCGAAGACATCATCAATAAAGGAGAAGCCTCCTTCTTCCGTGCTTATTGTTACTTCAATCTAGTAAGAGCCTTCGGTGAAGTGCCTTTGGTGACTTATAAAATCAACGACGCTTCGGAGGCCAATATTCCGAAAACGACTGCTGATAAGATATACGAGCAAATAGACCGCGACCTGAAAACAGCGGAAGAGTCATTGCCTGAAACATGGAGCTCCGATTATACAGGACGGCTGACTTGGGGAGCCGCACGTTCTTTACACGCGCGTACCTATATGATGCGTAACGATTGGGACAATATGTACACCGCCTCCACCGACGTAATCAAGAAAGGCCTTTATAACCTGAACACCCCGTACAATAAGATATTCACAGACGAAGGTGAAAACAACAGCGGTTCCATATTCGAACTGCAATGTACCGCTACCGCCGCCCTGCCGCAAAGCGATATTATCGGTAGCCAGTTCTGCGAAGTACAAGGTGTCCGTGGAGCCGATCAGTGGGATTTAGGTTGGGGATGGAACATGGCAACCGAACACATGGCGGAGGCATACGAACCGGGCGATCCGCGTAAGAATGCCACTCTACTTTATTTCCGCCATTCGGACAGCGACCCTATCACTCCGGAGAATACGAACGAGCCTTACGGTGAATCTCCTGTTTCTCCGGCGATAGGCGCCTACTTCAACAAGAAAGCATACACCGATCCGGCTTTGCGTAAAGAATATACCAATAAGGGTTTTTGGGTAAACATTCGTCTGATCCGTTATGCGGATGTATTATTGATGGGAGCCGAATCAGCCAACGAAAAAGGAATTCCGGGGGAAGCTATCGACTACCTGGAGCAAGTTCGTGCACGTGCCAGGGGTTCTAATGCCAATATACTGCCCAAAGTGACAACTACCGATCAAGGAGAGTTGCGCGAGGCCATCCGTCACGAACGCCGTGTGGAACTAGGAATGGAATTCGACCGTTTCTATGACCTTGTCCGTTGGGGGATTGCCAAAGATGTGTTGCACGCGGCAGGAAAATTAAATTACCAGGACAAGAACGCCTTGCTTCCACTTCCGCAGACGGAAATTGATAAGTCAAAAGGAGTATTGGTACAAAATCCGGATTATCTATAAATAAATATAATAACATGATATACAAAAAATTAAGTTTACTCATCCTGTTGTTTGCCACAGGTCTTCTGACTGTATCGGCACAAAAGTCTCCACAGGATATGGATCGCTTCATCGACGTACTGATGAACAAAATGACTTTGGAAGAAAAAATTGGGCAATTGAATCTTCCCGTCACCGGGGAGATTACCACCGGTCAAGCCAAAAGCAGTGATATTGCCGCCAAAATCAAAAAAGGCGAAGTGGGAGGACTGTTCAATCTAAAAGGAGTAGAGAAAATACGCGATGTACAGAAACAGGCAGTGGAAGGTTCCCGCTTGGGTATCCCATTGTTGTTCGGCATGGACGTTATTCATGGTTATGAAACCATGTTTCCCATCCCGCTCGGCCTATCCTGCACTTGGGATATGTCCGCTATTGAAGAATCCGCCCGTATTGCAGCCGTAGAAGCCAGTGCCGACGGCATTTCATGGACGTTTAGTCCGATGGTGGACGTCTCACGCGACCCTCGTTGGGGACGTGTATCTGAAGGTAGCGGTGAAGACCCGTTTTTGGGAGCCATGATTGCCGAAGCGATGGTACGCGGTTATCAAGGAAAGAATATGCAACGGAATGATGAAATCATGGCTTGCGTGAAACACTTTGCCTTATATGGCGCAGGAGAAGCCGGTCGTGATTATAACACCGTAGACATGAGCCGCCAGCGAATGTTCAACGACTATATGTTGCCTTACGAAGCTGCCGTCGAAGCAGGTGTAGGCAGTGTGATGGCGTCATTTAACGAAGTAGACGGAATACCCGCCACCGCCAATAAATGGCTGATGACCGATATTTTGCGCGGGCAATGGGGCTTCAACGGTTTTGTTGTAACCGACTACACGGGGATTTCTGAAATGGTCGATCACGGAATCGGTGACCTTCAGACAGTATCGGCACGTGCCATCAATGCCGGAGTCGACATGGATATGGTAAGCGAGGGCTTTGTGGGAACACTGAAAAAGTCCGTTCAAGAAGGTAAAGTTTCGATGGAGACACTGAATACAGCCTGCCGCCGTATTCTGGAAGCCAAATATAAACTCGGATTGTTTGATAATCCTTATAAATATTGCGACCCGAAACGTCCGGCACGTGACATCTTTACCAAAGCCCACCGTGAAGCCGCCCGCAGGATTGCAGCAGAAAGCTTTGTCTTATTAAAGAACGACAGCCCCGACGGGAACCCTAACGGAAATCCGCTATTGCCTTTCAACCCCAAAGGCAATATTGCCGTAATCGGTCCGCTCGCCAACAGCCGGACGAATATGCCCGGCACATGGAGTGTGGCTGCCGTACTCGACCGCTCGCCTTCATTGGTGGAAGGTCTGAAAGAGATGACAGCAGGAAAAGCGAATATCATGTACGCCAAAGGGAGCAACCTGATCAGTGACGCCGCATACGAAGAACGGGCAACGATGTTCGGCCGTTCGCTGAACCGTGATGGCCGCACAGACCAACAGCTGTTGGACGAGGCACTCAATGTAGCACGCCGTTCGGATATTATCATTGCCGCTTTAGGAGAGTCTTCGGAAATGAGTGGCGAGAGCAGCAGCCGTACGGATCTGAATATCCCCGATGTACAACAGAACTTATTGAAGGAACTGTTAAAGACAGGAAAGCCTGTGGTACTGGTATTATTCACCGGCCGTCCGCTTACGTTAACTTGGGAACAGGAACATGTACCCGCTATTCTGAACGTGTGGTTCGGAGGCAGTGAAGCTGCATGCGCCATTGGCGACGCACTCTTCGGTTATGTCAATCCGGGTGGTAAACTCACTATGACTTTCCCGAAGAATGTCGGACAGATTCCTCTTTATTACGCACATAAGAATACCGGACGCCCGTTGAAAGAAGGCAAATGGTTTGAGAAGTTCCGCAGTAATTATCTGGATGTGGACAATGATCCGCTTTACCCATTCGGCTACGGACTGTCCTACACCACCTTCTCTTACAGCGACATCGACCTGAGTCATTCATCAATGGACATGACCGGCTCACTGACCGCAGCAGTAGAAGTTACCAATACCGGCACATGGCCCGGCACAGAAGTGGTACAGCTCTACATTCGTGATCTCGTAGGCAGCAGTACCCGCCCTGTGAAAGAGCTGAAAGGTTTCCAGAAGATATTCCTGCAACCGGGTGAGATGAAGATTGTCCGTTTCAAGATTGCTCCGGAAATGCTGAGATATTATAACTATGACTTGCAACTGGTAGCCGAGCCGGGTGATTTTGAGGTGATGATCGGCACAAATAGCCGGGATGTAAAATCTGCGAAATTTACTTTAAACTAAAGCGAACTCATTATGAAAGATAAATATCGAAGAATGTCAGAAATGGGTGCATTGCCTCTCACACTTGTGTTTCTTGCGGCCATCATCCTGACTTTCGGAAATTGCAAAAACAAGGGTAACCAATCGGATGCGTCCGCTGCCGACACACTGACAGATGATGCCTTAATGGACACTGTCCAACGGAGAACTTTCCTTTATTTCTGGGAAGGTGCGGAACCGAATAGCGGCCTGGCTCCCGAACGTTACCATGTAGACGGGGTATATCCCCAAAATGACTCCAATGTAGTCACGTCCGGTGGCAGCGGTTTTGGTATCATGGCTATCCTTGCGGGGATAGATCGTGGCTATGTCACCCGCGAAGAGGGATTGGCCCGGATGGAACGTATCGTTTCCTTCCTTGAGAAAGCCGACCGTTTTCACGGTGCATACCCTCATTGGTGGTATGGTGACACCGGAAAAGTAAAGCCTTTCGGTCAAAAGGACAATGGAGGCGACCTGGTGGAAACCGCTTTCCTCATTCAAGGTCTCCTTGCCGTACACCAATATTATGTAAACGGAAATGAGAAAGAAAAAGCGATCGCCCAACGCATCGACCGTATCTGGCGCGACGTAGACTGGAACTGGTATCGGAAAGGCGGGCAAAATGTGCTCTACTGGCATTGGAGTCCGACGTACGGCTGGGAAATGGATTTCCCCGTACATGGCTATAACGAATGTATGATTATGTATATCCTTGCCGCTGCTTCGCCCACGCATGGAGTACCTGCCGCCGTTTATCATGACGGATGGGCACAGAACGGCGCCATCGTTTCTCCGCATAAGGTAGAAGGAATCGAACTGCATCTCCGCTATCAGGGAACGGAAGCCGGACCGCTCTTTTGGGCTCAGTACTCTTTTCTGGGACTCGATCCCGTAGGACTAAAAGATGAGTATTGTCCCAGTTATTTCCACGAAATGCGCAATCTGACATTGGTAAACCGGGCTTATTGCATCCGCAACCCCAAACATTACAAAGGGTTCGGGGCAGACTGCTGGGGACTGACAGCCAGTTATTCCGTAGATGGATATGCCGCTCATTCTCCCAACGAGCTGGACGATAAAGGCGTCATTTCTCCTACCGCCGCACTGTCATCCATCGTATATACTCCGGAATATTCGATGCAAGTGATGCGCCATCTCTATAATATGGGAGATAAGGTATTCGGTCCCTTCGGGTTCTACGACGCTTTCAGCGAAACGGACAACTGGTATCCGAAACGTTACCTCGCTATCGATCAAGGTCCTATCGCAGTCATGATCGAGAACTACCGGACAGGATTGCTTTGGAAACTCTTCATGAGCCATCCTGACGTACAAGCAGGACTCACCAAGCTCGTTTTCAACACCAACAAGCAGGATGTGAGACAACAATAAAAAGGAATTACGGTTGGCGGGAGCGGGCTATTGAGCCCCTCCCCCACCGGTATTTCCATTTCCACCTCCTCCACCTTTGACATCGTTGTTGTCAATGCTTCGGGCAGCTTTCTTCACGCTCGCCTTCAGTTCTCCAATCCGATAGCTGATACTGAATCCATAATACCGGCTCGGATATTTACTGGAGCTTCTCGACATAAAGTTTTGTCCCTCAGTATGATTATTGTATGTCCTGTATTTCTCCACAAAGTTGTTACAATAGACATTCAATGACAGACGGTCTTCTTTCAAGAAAGAACGGCTCAAACCTAAACCATAGTAATTATAACCCGAACCTTTTCCTTGCAGACTAATATACGGTGTGCTCCCTCCTCCATTCAGGCTCAGACGGATTTTCCAAGGCAAAGTATGCTGTATTCCTCCATAAGCGGAACCGCTCCACCCATAATTATGCAAATTCTGTGAAGGACTTCGCAAATCCCTGTAGTTTCCACGCCCGTTAATATAGATCCGCGTCTTGGGAGAAGCATTCCAGTTCACATAAAAGCTCAAACCGGTTTCCCTACTCTTCCCGATATTATCATAAGTACTGTACAGAGCACCTTGAGGAGCTTTATGGTCTCCATCAAAGATTTCTCCATTCGGGTCGGTAACCAAATGGCTGACCCTTTCGATACCATTATTATTGAAAGAATGGCGCAACGAAAGGTTGACATTGAATTTCGCCGTGAAATTGCTATAAGACAAATCGAACGAATGGCTTTTCTCACTCTTCAGGTTCGGATTACCCTGATTAATAAACATCGGATTCTGATTGTCAAAGTAAGGATTCAAGTTCCAGATTCCCGGTCGCCAAATACGCATATTATATCCTCCACGCAGGTTCTGCGTCTTTCCAAGCTTGATACCTAACGAAACGGAAGGTACCAGATCGCTGAAATTCGTATTGAAATCCTCTCCCTGACCTACAATATACTTCACCCGTTGCACGGTCTGTTCATAGCGAAGTCCCGGTTTGAAAGTAAGCCCCTTATATTTCAGCGTATATCCGGCATAAGCCGAAATAATATGGTTCAGATGTCGATACTCGCTACTACGATCCTCGGTATATACATAATTTTCACTTCCTCCTTCGGCTTCATAAAACTTGTTGTCGCTGGAATTACGGCGGAAAATATACTTGGCACCCGTTTCAATCGTATGCAATTTCCCAATCGGAGTCGTGAAGTCCACTTGGAAAGTCTGTTCCATCGTATTCGTTTTTCCATCCGAATGGAAGTTCTTTAACAGGAGATTATCTACGATTTCCTGTCTGTCCGCCTCCGGTTCGATGTCCAAGTAAGTGTTATATGAATCATTTGTTTGAGGCTGTGAGTTTATTTTATAAGAGAGGGTAATCATCCGTTCCTTATTCTTTTTCGAGGTACGTTGGTAATCTACATTACCATTGATGGAGTACCAAGAGCCTTTTCCATGATTATCCGTATTATACCGATAGGCAAAACTCTGATGGTCGGCTCCATACATGATGGTACTTCCGTCACTATTACTCTTATTATTACTGCCGTACATTCCGAAAGCCACCGTCAGCAGCCGTAACGTATCTATTTCGTAACTAGCCTCCAGATTTCCATATTGAAAGTTCCCTTTCGACTTGGAGCTGCTTCCCGATTCCAGATACTTCTCTTTGTCCGATTCATAATTTTCCCGGTAACTGTCGGAATAGCTACGCGGACTGTTGTTATAATTATAGTTGTAATTGGCGGAGAGGGTCAGTTTTCCTTGTTTTATCATGGCATAGCTACCCGCACCCACCCCGTTATTATTGGCATTTCCTCTAAAAGTAGCCGTATATCCTTCAAATCCGCTACCCACCGTAACAATATTCAGAATACCTCCGATCCCCTCCGCATCATATTTAGCGCCCGGTGAAGTAATGACCTCAATATACTTGATTGTATTTGCCGGCATACTTTTCAACACCTCTTTCGGATTGTTGCTCATCATATTGTTAGGTTTCCCATTCACGTGTATCTTGAAACTGCTGCTACCGTTTACCTGCACACTATCCTCTCCGTCCACCGTTACCAGAGGAACTTTCCGAAGCATTTCCAATATACTGTTCGATTTTGAATCCGGATCATCTTCAATGTTGTATTCAATCTTATCCACATCCACTTTAACCAAAGGCTTTTGTGCGACGATTTCCACACCTTTCAACACATTGTTAGCCTCCGAAGAGTATAAAGTCCCCAAATCAACCACCCTCACCGACGGTTTTAAAGCAAATTCTTTCACGATAGGAGATTTGCCAATAGAGGAAATCGTAATAACATACTCACCCGAAGCCACATTCAGTTTTTCCTGAAAGTGTCCGTTCGCTCCGGTCACCGCCATTTTCACGGCCTTATTCGGAGCATTCTTCTTTGTAATCCTGATTGTTGCATACGGTTCTCCTTCCTGAGTTAAGGAATCCAATAGTATCCCTTTAACAGTAAAAGAAAGAGGAGCGGATTTCTGGGCCCATCCCAACGCAGATGTAACGAACATGAATAGTAATAGTAGCAATAGTCTGTGTTTCATGACTAGAATTATTTAGTTTTTTATTAATCTTCCCTTTACTGTTTATTTGTTTTAAAGCCTCTTCCGGAGTACCGTCCACCTTAAATTCAAAAACATAAATGGCATCTTACATCTTTAATTCCGTCTTATCTACATAGACGTTATTATTATTGCGTAACTGCTCAAAGTTTTGTATTCCTATCGGATATATTCTAAAAGTATTATCCATGTCTGTCTTTATTAAAGTGAATCACAGGCAAATATAGGTATTTACAGACAGACCGCAAACAGTAGATAAAAAAATAAATGCACAGATTCGAAATAACATCAAGTTATTCAAATCTATGCATTTACATTGCAATATACGACAATAAAATTAACGTATCTCTTTCAAAAAATAAATCAATACGGGGAAGTGATCACTATATCCATTAATAAAAGTATTACTGGAGAACGTACGCCACGGATATCCTTTACGTTTTCCTTCCTGTGTTGTCAGGAAATCACGATTAAATATTTCCGCTTTCCAAAATTTTAGAGTCGATCGGTCTTTACCCAAAAGATTACCTGAAATAATCAACTGGTCAAACAGATTCCATTTGTCCTGATAACATAAGGAACCAATACCACGGTCAAACAAAGGCCATGTGGCATTAAAATACCCGTCCAGTTCTGTATCTTTTGCTTTCCGACGAGCTTGCAATACATCTTTTGTGCTTTTATTATTCGGATCATCGTTCATATCTCCCACGATTACCACTTTAGCATTAGGATCAGCAGCATGAATGGAGTCTGCTATATGCTTAGTTATAGCAGCAGCGGCCTCTCTATAAATTGAAGAGCGGTCACCACCATAACGAGAAGGCCAATGATTCACAATCATGTGAAAAGATTCTCCCGCCAATAATCCACTGACCAACAACTGATCGCGTGAACGGAAATTCGGTTGTGAAGGCATTACAAAAGGATACGTCTTTGACGAAAGCAAAGTGAATAATTTAGGATTATAAAGACATCCCACATCTATCCCACGACGGTCAGGAGAATCATAATGCACAATCTCCCATCCCATTGAAGCAAGCGGCTCAGTCTTCACCAAGTCTTCCAGCACTCGGCGGTTCTCTATTTCGGAAACACCAAGAATAGCCGGTCCACCCGGACATTTCTCACGGGCCAACTTAGCTATGACCTTTGCCATATTCTTCAGTTTCTGCTGATATTTCTCCGGTGTCCATGCATAAGGACCATCCGGCAGAAACTCATCATCACCCGGATTGTTGGGATCATCTTCCGTATCAAACAGGTTCTCCAAATTATAAAAGCCTGCGGAATACACACCCAAACGAGTTTGCCCCATCAGTCCTACCGATAGAGCAAACAATAAAACATTCAATAATACAAGTTTCTTCATTAGCTATTGTAATTATTGGAATCTAAACTCTTTGTTTCCAACTTTACTTAGTTGGCTCCGGCTTGATAGTATCACCGCCTCCACCACTTCCGGGAACTACTAATTTCACATCAAACAGACGTAAACCTACTGTATTCTGTACTGATGAAGAGAACTCTAGTTCTGTCGAAGCGCTAACAGACACATTCTCTATTTTCAGTTCAAACGGTTTGTTCGCCTCTCCATTAGCTTGCGACACAACTTTGGAGGGAACAGACAATTCCACCCCATTGCATTTCACTTTCAAAGCAGCTAGGTCCTGAGTAGTACCCGCATCATACACATTCGCTCCCACATTATAGATCAAAGTAGCCGTTGTAGCTCCACTTATCACAATATTCTTGATGATAAGTTTTACAGTACTACCTTGAAACCATATATTGCCATCACCGCTATTAGAGCGTGCACTCAACTCATCCAAATCACCATCGAACATGGAATTAGGATTATCAAATGTATTGGAAGCCGCAGCGTTCCACCATTCGGTTACTGATACCCATTTACCATTAATTTTATCAGGTGACTTAAACGTTTCCTTGAACAATATCGTTTCACCGGTTTCTCCACCTTCGCCACCGCCTTCCTCCGGATCAATTCCATCAAAGCCGAACACGTCTGAACGGGCAGGAATGGAAATCTGCCACGTGCCTTTAAAACGTCCGAGAATACCCACCACAGTTCCTGTTCCAACCGGCAGTTTTTCTGCCGCAAAAGAAGCATAACTACTTGTACGCACCATAATCACGTTACCATGAGCATCTTTCAGATTTTCCTCTCCATACTCTTTTGTTTCTACTTTGGCAAATGTATTCTTGCCACCATTTTCGAAATGAACACCTTCCAATTGCACCAAGCGGTACGTCATGCGGTCCACATCTAGATTCACCGTACTAATATCCGTTATCACTTCCGGTTTCACATTATCTGCAGACGGCCACCCGTTCTTCTGTACACGTTCCTTAAAATCGGTCATAGTCAAACGATACGCGCTACCACCATTCGGATCGCCCAATTGCTGCTGCTCGCCATACACAGACACACACAATCCTTTCAGATTAACAAATACTTCCTGCCCACGACGATAGAAATTGCTGACATTACTTTCGTCCACTTGTATTGGTATAGCTCCCGTTTCATCCTGTACGATAACCTGTTTGTAAATATTGCCAGACTCATCGTTTCCGGATATATACGCACGTAATATCCAATCGTTATTAATTGTTTCCGGCTTATCTTGCGTAGCGTTTTTGCTGTTCGCTTTCAGATCAGCAATTGTAATGTTCGCCGGTGCTCCGGTATAAACGGGCTCATCCAATGGAGGAGCATCATAATCGCGTTCACAACCGGTCAACACTGCGGCAGCCAACACTAAAAAGGAGAATATTTTCTGAGTCATTTTCATATTTGTTTCTATTTAAATCGTTATACTCTTTTTGCTCCGTTTAGTTTAAAAACGGTAGCTGATGTTCGCAAAACAGTTGATACCCTGCATATAATAATATTTATTAGGGAACAACAACGGGTTCACCAAAGTTCCATCGGAACCAAACACACGTGCCTGTTCGTATCCTCCCGTACGAATATCACGCTTATTGAGCACGTTATTGACCGAGAGGTTGAAGTTAATAGACTGCCGATTACGCAGATAGAAGATCTTACCTACTGAAAGGTCAAGCGTGCAAGCACTCCCGATGCGTTCCTGTGTGGTCATTGTCTGATAAGTATTCCACTGCTCTGGAATCGTAGGATCCACCGAGTCATAAACCCCTTCCATGCGACGAGCTGGTGCCACATCAATATAGTTACGTCCAAAAGCATTGAGATTAGCGCCCAAGAACCAGTAGTCAATGAAATAGCGCACTCCAAACGTACCGGCAAACTGTGGCGTGCCGGATACATATAAGTTCTTCATATATACTCTCGAAGTCTTATCACCCTGTGTAGCCTCGTAGTTTTCCACAGCCATTGGATTGTTGTTATAATAGTATTCCGAAATAGTACCTGCTAAATCAAAGCTCCAGTGGTCATCCAACTTATAAGTGGCACCCAATTCAATACCACGATGTATACGGTCCACGCCATAAAGCACGTGATTGAAAAAGTTGGTTCCGTTAAAATAACTACTACGCTCCATTTGATCATAGAAGTTAGTCTGATAGAGAGAAACACGTCCCGTGAATGACGGCAATGAGAAAATATAATTGACATCGGCAGAAAATACTCTTCCGCTCTTTAACTCCTGCCCCTTTTCCACATCTTCGGAAGTAAAATCAGAAATACGAGGAGAAAGGTAAGCGTTGTTAGCCAACGGAGCTTCCGTACCATAACTTACATTGGCGGTCAAGAAATGACGACCGTTGAACTTATACGTCAATCCAGCTTTCATTGCCATATCTACAAACGAATGTGTTCGTCCCTTGCCGTAAGAATTCTCCGGATAGCGCCCGTTCTTCATCTTACCATCACGATAGAAGCTTGTATAGCTGACTTTCGCTCCATAATAGAAGTCTACTTTAGCATACTTGTGTTGATTCATTATCCACGCATTCGCTTTGAAGATGTTCAAGTTGAAGTTATAGCCGAAGATACCTCCTTCATACACTTTACGATCGGGGCGGTTCAAGTCGTTCTGCTTACTGTCAAGATTGTCGTAAATGTCTCGCTCGGCATACTTGTCATAGTCCATCACATACGATGCACCCAATAAGTCGTCTACCGTCTTGAACTGGCGTGAGAGAGTGTGGCGCAGTTCTGCACCTGCTGTCAGCCAATTATGTTCACCCAATTTCGTATTGAAAGTGGAGTTTAAGGTTGTCTCAAACAAGTCGCTGCGACGTTCTTCCACCATATATTGCGCTCTTCCATCAGGCTGTGCGTAATTAGCAAGGTACATTTCATCCCAATTGACCTGTGTGACACTTGTATTATTACGTCGCCATAACAGTTCTACATCTTCTGCTGCTTCGGTAGATACCATAATTTCTTTAGCAAACGGAAGTTTACGGTAATAATCCGGACGAGGGTCAGAAGCATTGTACCAGTTCAACGCCGTGTTACCATAGCGTCCGTAGTGTACCCCCAATCCCGTGACGAGTGAAGACTCGTCATCAATCTTCCATACGTGCGAAAGCACCAGTGTAGGGTCGAAAGCCATTACGACTTTCGCATTTCTTTTCTTTCCGTTCTGGTAACCCCAGTTCGGATTGTATTGGTAGTTGTCCACCAGCTCACACGCCTGTTGGTAGGTGGCACTCTGCTGACCACGTTGCACGGGAGAGCCGAAAGTAACGATAGAGAAACTATGTTCCCCATCTTTCCATTGTTTTTCAGCAGAGAGGGCATAAGAAAAATTGCGATAAAACGTTCCGTCTATGGCTCCTTCATGCGAGTATCGTCCGCCCACAGAAGCGGCAAAAGCCCACCCGTTGTCAAGCAAGCCCGTAGAGTGAGTTACCATTGCCCGCAAATAATAATTTCGGTTGGCATAGGAAAGTGTAGCCTTCGTGCCGGGAGAGATTGAAGAAGCACGCATATTAATATTTTCCGTACCTCCGATAGAACCATAGGTGAAAGCGGAAGGACGATTATAATTCACCACATCGCCATTGCGAGTCATATCGTTCAACGCTCCTATGGATGAATAGTTGAAAACACCTCTTAACTGGTCGTTGAAATTAACTCCATTGATATATCTTTGCTCGTAGATGTTCTCGTATCCTCTGACACGAAAACGCATAGGGGATAACTGATAAGAAGCCTTATTCAGATAGACATCATTAGAAAGTATGACTTTCGAACTAATTTCCTGCGAACCGCTCTCTACATCATCGTCCACCGATGCCTCGTCGAGCACTCCAATCAATGAAAGATTATCAGTGATGGTCAGTTCCACCACCTCAATGTTGCCAAGATCGGTCACCATGCCTTCGGTCACTTCCGCCAATATGTTTTTTGGAGTGATGCCTACAGAATTGAAGATTAGCACATCTTTCCCTGGTGACACTTCATCAAAGAAAAAAGCTCCTTTCACATCAGTTCGTGTTTGACGATTCTCCCCGTTTAGAGTGACAATAACTCCGGGAACGGGACGCTTACTATCCGCACCAATCACGCAACCTTTTATCCCTGTGCCTGTTCGCTGGGCAAAAAGAAAGGAGGGGAAAAGAAGTGCCAGTAAAAGCACTAAAGTTTGTTTCATATTTATCAGTTATTCGTTATAAAAACGAGTTATATTTTAATATGCTAAATAAAAGCAAGACCGTGTTGAGATATATGAAATGAAGAGGTATCCCAACACAGCCTTCATTCTGTCAATCAACGATAAACTTACTTTTTAGTCAAAGATACATTATCTATAAGCAAATCCACCCCTGCACCACTTTTGGCATTTACAAAGAAAATAGAAGCTACTGTTTCTTTTTCTACCGTAAACTCGTGCGTGATTAGCTTCCATGTAGTCGTTAACTCCTCAGCAGCATTTTGAGTATATTTATAAGCATTCATCGCATCAGTTTCTATCATATCAATAATAGCATATCCCATTTTAAACTTCGCTGTGCCAGATACACTCTTAGCATAAACGGAAAGAGAATATGTACCTGCTGCCAATGTAATATCGGAAGAGCCAAAACGTTTGTTAGTAGTTGTTCCACCAAGCAAAACAGCATTAGTACCACTTTGTGCGTCTGCACTCTTTTCATACGTAGCTGAAGTTACCGTTGCTCTTCCCCATCCTTCGGGAGCAGTAGCTGTCCAAGATTCAAAGCTCAAGTTCGTCAATTCAGTAGAGGGTTTCGGATCAACTTCTCCACCATTTTCTCCAGAATAAACTTTCAAATCTTTAATTTCCCAAGTTCCAGCATTAGAATTTGTACTATTATATTGGAAAGCCAGTTGTACTTTTTTACCTGCATAAGCAGTCAAATCAATATCACCAGCACTGATATAATTCCACGATTCTGTTGAAGGGAAAGTCATAGTCAATTCAGTCCAATCCTTTACCCCTTCTTCCTTTACCAACAATTTATAATAATTACCAAATTTAGTATCATTTGTTTTATTAATGGCATGTTTAAAAGTCAATGCAGCTTTTGTCACTCCCGACAGATCAAGTATCGGAGAAAGCAACAAACTTATCGTGGGATAACACGTATTAGCTGTAAAAGCAGAAGCTTTCATACCATACGTTGTACTCTGCTGCCATACTTCATAAGGGAATGTTCCAATATCCGTATTTTCAATAGTAAACTTTCCTTGCCCTGTCGTAAACGCTTCCGTATAAGGTTCACTATCGGTAATAACCACTACATCTTCCGGAGTCGGTTCCGGAGTATCCGAACCCTCACCAAAGTCCACATTGATGTCACCGCCAGTCACTTCATTCCAAGGTGAAATAGTAGCCGCATCCATCGTAATGACCGGCTGACCATTTTGGTCACTCAGCTTCACATTGTGCGTATATTTGCTACCACCCACCAATTCAGTCTGTGGATAGTCAGCTTCAAACGTCTTGCCATTCAGTACAAACACCACCTTCACGCCTGTCAACGCAGCAGCAGGAATCATAATTGCGCTGGCTTCTGCTCCGTTCACCAAAGCCCTGATATCAGTAGGAGCTGCTTCATTTGTCAATGTTCCGTCTGACAAAGCAAAATCGGCAGTCGTATTCAACCCCTTGAAAGTAATAGTTAGTCCGTCAAGCGAAGGAACCGTAGCGTCTTTTGTGATGTTAAATACAATTTGACTCAACTTGTGTGCAAACTGCAATTGCGGATTATTAGTCGTACCTTTGGCAAAGCCCGTAGCATTGTTAGAGTAAAGCAGGTCGATATCCGCCGGTTTGGTCTGGTCCGTCACGTTCACCTTATATAGATTACCAGTCAGCGAAGCAGCATACGGATAGTAAGCCACAAAATCCACTGTACTTCCATCGGAAGGGTAATACAACGCACTTTCCGCATTACCAGCAGTCAATATTCCATTCGCATCAGTAGTATGCAATTTGTTGGCAGCCAACGCCGCATTCAAGTCACCTCCGGCAGCCTTCATGAAAATTCCCACTTTGTCGCCTACCGTCCATTTGTTTTCCACGGCCCTCGTCATCCCCTGAATAGAGGCATTAAAACTAATAGGCTGACTTCCGTCATTCCATACACTTTTATCATCATTGTCCACACAGGCTGTGAAGACAAGGGCTGATAATGCGCCCATACATAAAAGATTAGTTAGCTTCATAATCGTCAATAATTAGTTAAACGTATATAGGTCTAAACTTTTGTTGTTATCTCCATTGGCTCGTATTCAGTGTAGCCTTAATGTCTGCCGAAATAGACGGAAAGAAGGTAAAACCTGTTTCTTTTTCTAAAGTGCTCACAGACCTTGCATAATTCATATAATTTTCTTTGGATACAGTTCCATCATTCGGTATTTTAAACGCAATAGTATAAAAAACGCCACCTAATTTACGTGCTATCGCTTTGTAATAGTATTTGGGGACAGCCACATCATTTCCAGCAGCATCCACTTCATATTCAACAGCTTCACTTTCTGTATTTCTAGCCATAGCCCCCGTCACCACAAAAACAGTGTCTACATTGCTTCCCCACCCGCGAACGGCAGCTTCCAAATCTCCCCAAATATCTCCATTCATATCTTTATTTTGTGGAGTAGCATTGGTATAATAGAAAGTTGTCGCATTCATCGCTCCATTGCCGGTTCTATCTTTGCTCGGAATCTGATGTCCTCTATTATAGTCTCTACTATACATATCTCCAGCCTTCTTAAAATTAGCTTGCAATGAAGACGAAAGTTCCGGATCGGGTATCCAATTATCCTGTCTTTGGAAAGTCCCTACACATCCGTTATAGATTGGATATGCTACCCAATAAGCCATTCGCAAATCTGAATCATAAAGCAAAGAATAATTTCTGGCTGTAGGCTTATCGGGCATATAATGATTAAGATAATGAACATTCGCCTTATCCATCATAGTCTTCGTAATGACTGGCGTTTCTCTCCACTTAGCATAACCGGTCGCTTCATCAGGAACGATTGGCGAACCTCCCCCCTTCACTGTAACAGCAAAGACATATTTTTTTCCGCTATCCAGCGACTTAATAGTAGTAGGCAATGCAAATTTATGCGTTTTACCGCCTAGTCTCAGTGTTATTTCAATGCCGGAAGTTGTGGCAACCGGTAACAGTATAGCTTCCGCTGCATTTCCTGCACGACGCATAGCTATTGTACCGACAGAAGCTTCATCTACAGTCAGCTGCCCATTGGTCAGATTAAAATCAGCCTTTGTTTTCACACCCGATATGGAGGCAGTGAGTCCCGAGAAGTCCGTACCATCCGAGCTGCTGATGTTCATCACCAAACTCGACAATTTATGATAGAATTGGAGATTACCCGTAGGAGAATCAGCCGTACGTCCCGTCAAGTTGTCTGCATAAAGTAAGTCAATGTTCTCCGGCTTGGCCTGATTAGTCACGTCTACCTTATATATATAGGAATTTATTGTACTTTGATAGGGATAATAAGCAATAAAATCCACAGCACTCCCGTCTGTCGGATATTCTAACGTTCCACTAGCAGGGCGAAAATAGCCATCATTCTTGGCAGTTACAAAAGAGATATTGTCAGCTCCATTCACTATCGCATCGGGATTCAAATCCATACTTTCCTTTTTCATATAAATACCGATATGATCTCCCGCTGCCCATGAAGAACCTCCAGCACGGGTTAATGCTTCATCTTCCACCACCGAAAAGAAACGTACCTGTTGCGATTTCACGCTTTCCGCCTGTGGCAAACTTTCTTTCTCACAAGAGCCTAAAACCATTAGTAGCACTAAGCCCCACAAAACATTACTCTTTTTCATCTGTCTTTATTTAAGTTATCTTTATTCAAACTTAACCCAAAAGGGAAAACGCCATATTACATTAAGATTACAACTACGGAGCATATACGCCTTATTTATCCGTTATTTCCCTCTTTTCTAAGCTCCTGTCCAAATGCAGAAGAATCGAAAACAAATATAACAAACACTAACGAAAGAAACAACATAAAAAGCAAAAAAATCACATAAATATAAGAATTGATAGAAACCACTCATTATATAACAGTAAGATCCACATCAGATTCATCGGCTATCATCCTATCGGGAGAACTTAAAGTGGGCAGATCAGCAACGTTTATAAATCATTGCATATTTATGACGAGACTTCTCAGCCAGGTTAGGTATCGAACTAAAGTTAATGGTTAGCAGCAATGTATATTAATGTAAATCTCAGCAGCCTTCACCTTTTCGCTACAACGCCCTACCCATAGGCTATAACGGGTGAAGGGCAACTCTTTCACCCACTTCTTCAATGTTCCGCCCATGCTTCCTCTTAACAATATGGATATAACACGATTATATTTTACAGATACTTGCCCTTCCTCCTCGCATTTTATATTTATCACAGCTATGATAAGTACTTATCATAATAATGACACTTACTTATCACATACATGATGAAATATTATCATATATGTGATAAGTAAAAGATACGGGTAGCGAATACAAAGCTTGCCCAAGAGACAAACAAAACTTAGCTAATAAAAGTAGATAAAATGCTTTTAATAATTTCAAAAGAAAGAGAACGCAGCAATTTGCAACAGGAACCGTTGAAAAGTAGGTGAAGATACCACCCTTCACCCGCTAACACCGATAAATAAAGCGTTGCAGCGAAAAGGTGAAGGGGAAAACAAACTTGCAATATCGTCCTGACTTTATCAATACGCCAATCACTGCCGGGTCACTCTGTTTTCCATGTTCATCATCAGTACACTAAATTCAATGGTGGTCTGCCAGCCATTATAATAACACAATCCAAATCGCCAAACAAATGTACGTTAGAACTAACAGCAATACGGATTTTGTTTTTTGAGTGGAAAAGTGGTAAAGTCTGGAAAAAAATCGTAGCTTTGCAATAACTAAATAAACAGATAGATATGGAACAGCAGGACAGATATATACGGTTTGACTGGGCGGTGAAGCGCCTTCTCCGTCAAAAAGCGAATTTCGACGTACTCGAGGGATTCTTAACGGTCCTTTTGGGTGAAGAAGTGAAAATCATTGAACTGCTGGAAAGCGAAAGTAATCAGCAAAGCGTAGATGACAAGTTCAATCGCGTGGATATCAAAGCCAAAAACAGCAAAGGCGAAATCATCATAGTAGAGATTCAAAATACGCGTGAGTTGTATTACTTGGAACGTATCCTTTACGGTGTCGCCAAAGCAATCACAGAACACATTTCTCTTGGCGAACGCTACTACGAAGTGAAAAAGATTTATTCCATTAGCATTCTGTACTTCGACATCGGAAAAGGAAATGATTATTTATATCATGGACAGAATAGCTTCACCGGAGTACACACCGGAGATCGGCTTGAAGTAACAACAAAAGAAAAGGACGCTCTCGTCCATAAACTTCCTGCAGAGATTTTCCCAGAGTACTTCCTTATCCGCGTAAACGAGTTCAATAAAGTAGCAGTCACTCCTTTAGAGGAATGGATTGAGTACCTAAAAACCGGCTGTATCCGTTCAGACACCCAAGCTCCCGGTTTGGCGGAAGCTCGTAAAAAGCTGATTTATTATAATATGTCTCCTGCAGAACGCCATGCTTATGACGAACACCTGAGTGCCATCATGATACAAAATGACGTGTTGGATGGAGCTAAATTGGAAGGGCGTATGGAAGGGCGCATGGAAGGAAAAATGGAAGGGTGTATAGAAATAGCCCGAAATCTGAAATCAATGGGATTGGACACAGAGACAATCCAAAAAGCGACAGGATTATTACCGGAAGAAATTCAGAAGTTATAAATGACCTCTAAGCATATAATTAAAGTAAGACTGTCTTCTTTTTACCTATTAGAAGACAGTCTCTTTTTATATCTAAGAAAAGTGAAATTATTCATTCTTCATTTAAATAATCTCTATCCCCTTCTCCTTGCAAAGTTTCAAACCAAGATCTTTCAGTCTGAATTTCTGAATCTTGCCACTACCCGTCATCGGGAACTCATCCACAAAGAAGATATATTTGGGGATTTTATAACGAGAGATTTTATTTCTGCAGAAGTCACGCACATCTTCTTCCTGCATTGTCACACCTTCTTTCAGAATGATAAATGCACCGACAGCCTCTCCGTATTTCTTTGACGGAACACCGGCTACCTGCACATCTTTCACTCCATCAAGTTTATAAAGAAACTCTTCGATTTCACGTGGATAAATGTTCTCTCCACCACGAATAATCATATCCTTGATACGCCCGGTAATCCGATAATTCCCATCTTCATCCTTAACGCCCAAGTCGCCCGAATGAAGGAAATTATTCTCATCAATGACTTCCGCCGTTGCTTCCGGATTCTTATAATATCCCTTCATGGTGTTATATCCACGATTACACATCTCACCCTGTACACCAACCGGACATTCCTCACCCGTCTCCGGATCAATCACCTTCACTTCCGTAAACTCAAAATCACGCCCTACCGTATTACAGCGCACATCAAATGAATCATCTATACGGGTAGCCGTCATACCGGGAGCCGCTTCCGTCAGTCCATATACACTGGTCACCTTCATATACATCTTTTCTTCTACCTGCCTCATCAGTTCGACAGGACACAACGAACCCGCCATAATACCGGTACGAAGACAGGACATATCAAAGAGGTCAAACATCGGGTGATGTAGTTCGGCAATAAACATAGTAGGTACTCCATAAAGAGCCGTACAGCGTTCCTTGTGAATGGAAGCCAGTACAACCAACGGATCGAAACGCTCCACCATCACTTGCGTACAACCATGAGTCAGACAGTTCATGGTAGCCAGCACAACTCCGAAACAATGGAACAACGGCACACAACAACAAAGCTTGTCATTTGCCGTAAACTTCATGTGTTCACCGGTCAGAAATCCGTTATTTGCAATATTATAATGTGTCAACATCACTCCTTTCGGGAATCCGGTAGTACCTGACGTATATTGCATATTGACCACATCGTGGCAGTCAACCTTGCTTTTGAGCTCATTCAAACGGTCATCTTCCACATTCTCTCCCAACAAAAGAATCTCCGCCGTATTATACATTCCGCGATGTTTCTCCTGACCGACATATACTACATTCTTCATATACGGAAAGCGCTCGCTCTTCAAATGACCACGTTCGCAAGTCTTCAATTCCGGAAGCATGGTATAAGTCATCTGTACGAAGTCGCTATCCTTCTCGCCATTTACAATACAAAGGGTATGCATATCCGAGTTCTGGCAAAGATATTCCAACTCGGATTGCTTATAGTTCGTATTTACGGTAACATATACCGCACCGATTTTGGCACAAGCATAAAGCAACGTCAGCCAATCCGGAACATTAGCCGCCCAAATGCCGACATGGGTTCCCCGTTCCACGCCGATAGAAATAAGTCCTTTCGCCATATCATCCACACGGTGATTGAACTGGCTCCAGGTGAAACGGAGATTGCGGTCGGAATATACGATATATTCCTTATCAGGGGTCTCTTCAGCCCAGTGTTCCAGCCACTGGCCCAAAGTACGATCAAATAATTGCATGTAGTTAGTGATTAATTGATTAGTAATTAATGATTAACCGTATTTCGCTAAATCGGAGTGTAAATCACTGCCAGAATCTTAGCGGCCTGCCCCTCGTAGGCATGCACATGATGAGGAACAATGGAATCGTAATAAATGCTATCTCCCTCTTCCAGCAGATAGGTATTTTTACCATAACTGATTTCCATGATACCTTCCATCACCATAATAAACTCCTCTCCCTCATGAGAAGACAGCACAAAGTCGGTATCCTCAGTCGGCATTACGTCGATAATAAACGGCTCCATGTGGCGATCCGCTTTCGACTTCGACAGAGAATGATATTCCATGTGCTTGCGGGAATGAATCGCATTATTAGAGAAACTAATCGCATCTTTAGCTTCTTTCTTACGGCATACCACCGGACCGACTTCATCTTGGTCGTCAAGGAAAGTACCCAAACGCACTCCCAGCACGCGCGCAATCTTAATTAGCGGTGCAAGAGAAGGAATATCGATATTATTCTCGATACGTTCAATCTGTTCAATGGCCAGACCGGAACGTTGCGCCAGTTCTTCTATGGTTATTGTTTTATCTTCTCGCAGAGCTTTAATTTTTTCGCCGACAATTTTACTTGTATCCATATTGAAAGCATTTTAGTTATCAAAGGTGATAATTTATAATAATTAAACTGCAAAATAGCAAATTCTTTAGATGGACACAATTATAAGTGAGAAAATATGCTCATCAGCCCAAAAGAAGAAATAAAAAAGCCGTTCCCCCTAACAAGGAACGGCTTTTCAATCTTTTCGCAGCAAGTAAATTACTTACGCAAACCAAGTTCTTTAACGATTGCACGATATCTTTCGATATCTTTTGCTTTCAGGTAGTCAAGCAAACGACGACGTTTACCTACCAACATTGTCAAAGCTCTCTCTGTACTATAATCTTTTCTGTTGAGCTTCATGTGCTCAGTCAGATGAGAAATACGGTAGGAAAACAAAGCTATCTGCGCCTCAGATGAGCCAGTATCAGTGTTAGACTTTCCGTACTTTCCGAAGATTTCTTGCTTTTTAGCAGCGTCTAAATACATAACTTTTAGAATTTTAATATAGTAAATTATTCTTTTGAGCGTGCAAAGATAGGCATTATCTTTATATCCCACAACGTTTTACAAGAAAAAATTGCTATCATTGCACATATTTCTAATCCTATTTTCGTACCTTTGCAGCCAAATAATAGGTATTATATGCAAAATATTCGAAACATTGCAATCATTGCCCATGTAGACCATGGGAAAACAACGCTGGTTGACAAGATGCTATTGGCGGGAAACTTGTTCCGCAACAACCAAAATAGTGGTGAACTTATACTGGACAACAACGATCTGGAACGTGAACGTGGTATAACGATTCTTTCTAAAAACGTTTCCATCAACTACAACGGTACCAAAATTAATATTATTGATACTCCGGGACATAGTGACTTCGGCGGTGAAGTAGAACGTGTGTTGAATATGGCCGATGGCTGTATTCTGTTGGTAGACGCCTTTGAAGGTCCCATGCCTCAAACCCGTTTCGTACTGCAAAAAGCATTGGAAATCGGTTTGAAACCCATTGTCGTAGTCAATAAGGTGGATAAGCCTAATTGTCGTCCGGAAGAGGTTTACGAAATGGTATTCGACTTGATGTTCAGTCTTAATGCGACGGAAGACCAGTTGGATTTCCCCGTTATCTACGGTTCTGCCAAAAACAACTGGATGAGTACCGACTGGCAAAAGCCAACCGATACAATCACTCCTCTGCTGGATTGTATCATCGAAAACATTCCGGCTCCACAACAGTTGGAAGGTACTCCGCAGATGTTGATTACTTCTTTGGACTATTCTTCCTATACCGGACGTATTGCCGTAGGCCGTGTACATCGCGGTACTTTAAAAGAAGGTATGAACGTAACGCTTGTAAAACGCAACGGCGATATGTTCAAGACTAAAATTAAGGAGCTTCATGTTTTCGAAGGTCTGGGCCGTGTGAAAACGACAGAAGTCTCATCGGGAGATATTTGCGCATTGGTAGGCATCGACGGATTTGAGATCGGAGATACTGTTTGCGACTTCGAAAATCCGGAAGCTTTGCCGCCAATCGCTATTGATGAACCGACCATGAGTATGCTGTTCACCATTAACGATTCTCCGTTCTTCGGCAAAGACGGTAAGTTTGTGACTTCACGTCATATCCACGACCGCCTGATGAAAGAGCTAGATAAAAACTTGGCTCTTCGCGTAAAGAAAAGTGAGGAAGATGGTAAATGGATCGTTTCCGGACGTGGTGTACTTCACCTCTCCGTACTGATCGAGACGATGCGCCGCGAGGGATATGAACTCCAAGTGGGGCAGCCGCAAGTTATTTTCAAAGAGATTGACGGTGTCAAATGTGAACCGATTGAAGAATTGACTATCAACGTACCGGAAGAGTATTCAAGCAAGATCATTGATATGGTGACACGCCGTAAGGGTGAGATGGTCAAGATGGAAAATACCGGCGAACGTATCAATCTTGAGTTTGATATGCCCTCACGCGGTATTATCGGCTTACGAACGAATGTATTGACTGCTTCTGCCGGTGAAGCGATTATGGCTCACCGTTTCAAAGAATATCAGCCATTCAAAGGAGAAATAGAACGCCGTACCAACGGTTCCATGATCGCTATGGAAAGCGGAACAGCTTTTGCTTATGCAATCGACAAATTGCAGGATCGCGGCAAGTTCTTTGTATTCCCGCAAGACGAAGTGTATGCCGGACAAGTGGTAGGCGAACATTCTCACGACAATGACTTGGTTATCAACGTTACCAAATCGAAGAAGTTGACGAATATGCGTGCTTCCGGTTCCGATGAAAAGGCACGTTTGATTCCTCCCGTTCAATTCTCTCTTGAAGAAGCGTTGGAATATATCAAGGAGGATGAGTATGTAGAAGTTACTCCGAAAGCAATGCGTATGCGTAAAGTAATTCTAGACGAGATAGAACGCAAACGCGCAAATAAGAACTAATTAACAGTATCTCAATATAGTAATCCCGACGAAACGATCAAAGTTCCGCCGGGATTTCATTTTCCGTACACTCAGAAAAGACTATACTCTCATTTCTCTTTCATCAATCCTTTAGCCACATCATATTTTAGCTGATAACTTTGCCCTTTTATGGTTTTAAAGGACAACATTTTATCCCCATACTTTATCACACAATTTCCTCCCGCACCGGAACGTACCGTGGCTTCTTTCAACTGATTATTCTCCCATATCATATCAACCTCAAAATTTCCTTTTGCACAGATACCACTGACAGAACCGTCTTTCCAGGCATTCGGCAAAGCCGGTAATAACTGGATAAAGCCCATGTGACTTTGAAGCAGCATTTCAGTAACTCCTGCTGTACCTCCGAAATTTCCGTCAATCTGGAAAGGCGGATGTGTATCCCATAGATTATCCATCGTTCCATTTTTCAGCAAATTGCCAAACAATGTATAGGCATGATTGCCATCCTGCAAACGTGCCCATTGATTTAACTTCCACCCCATACTCCAACCGGTAGCCCCGTCTCCCCGATGTAACAAGACGACTTTAGCGGCTGTCGCAAGTTCAGGAGTGGTGACCGGAGATACTGTATGTCCCGGATGCAGCCCAAACAAATGATTCACATGACGGTGTTCATCCTTCGGGTCGTCAATATCCGTCGACCATTCCATCAGCTGACCATAACGCCCTATTTTATAGGGGACAAGCTTAGATAATACACCGTTCCACTGCTTACGTTTCTTTTTATCAACACCCAACACTTTACTGGCCTCAATGGCATCCAATAATATTTCACGGACCACAGCATGGACAAAAGTAGCCCCTTGGTCAACAGGACCATGCTCGGGAGAAGTAGAAGGCGCCGCCGTATAAGTGCCGTCCGGCTTATGCCATAAATAATCAACCGCAAAATCCGCACTACTCTTGATCAGTTCATATCCCGTCTCTTTCAAAAAAATCAAATCCCTTGTATAGTCATAATATTCCCAGATATGAGTAGCCAACCAAGGTCCTGCCATCGGGTTGAAGTTCCAAGACATATCCTGACTTTCCAATGGCGTAGTGAAACCGAATATATTGCTGGAAATAGATGCCGTCCAACCTCGTGCGCCGAAATAAGATTGCGCAGTCTTTTCTCCCGGTTTCACCAAAGTACGGATAAAATCGACCAAAGGCAACATACATTCGCTTAGATTAGTGGGGCAGGCAGGCCAGTAGTTCATCTGAACATTAATGTTATTATGATAATCTACACGCCAGGGACCATCCACATCATTATGCCAGATACCTTGCAAGTTAGCCGGCATATTACCAGCACGAGAACTGACAATCAACAGATAACGTCCAAACTGATAATACAGCTCTTCCAAATAATAATCCGGTTGTCCGTTCCGGTAGTTTTTCAAACGTTGCGGAGCCGGTATATCAGATGTCTTTACAGTGGGATTCAGATTCAACCGGACTCGATTAAAAAGAGCGGCATAATCGCTATAATGTTGCTGGAACAAGGCGGTATATCCTTGCATCACCGCATTATTTATCCACTGGCAGGTTGTCTCAGCCGGATCGACACCGACATAAGTCTTAGGGTCCTTAAAATCCGGATTGAAGTTCATCTTGTAATCAGTATCCGCCGTAACATAAAACACGACCTCGTCAGCCCCCTTTACGGTCAGCCTACAACCCGTATTCGATAAAGTCCCGCCTTTTGTCTCCGCCTGAATACAGACTACATATTTCATACCATTATTATTCAAAAAGGCGGAAAAGACCAATCCTTTATCCCCGTCACCAGACAGACTCCCTTGAGATATCGAGTTAGGCGCATAGCTAAAGACAAGATTCTGCATCCCTGCTCGGTCTGCACTAAAACGCATCACCATTACATTGGCAGGATAAGAAATGAAATAACTACGTTGATAAGCCACATTGTCCTTCTTGAACTGCACGACGGCCAATGCCGAATCCAACGAAAGAATGCGCTTATAATCACTTATTCCCAATGTATCAAGTCCGGTTTCCACATAAAATTCACCCATGATAGTAAAATTGCCGAAACGGAACGGCTTCTCTCGATTCGCCTCATAAGGTACTTCACTATTGAAGTTCTGACGTGTCAGCATTTCCGCCTTCTGCTGGTCCCCTTCCGTAAACGCCTTACGTATCTCATCCAAAACATGAGCGGATTGTTTATTAACATTCCAATAATACTCCGCTCCTTTCGCCGTATTAGGACCACCCCGCCAAAGCGTCTTTTCATTGAAAGTGATACGTTCGGTGTCCACTGACCCTATAATGTTAGCACCCAGACTACCATTTCCAATGGGCAATGACTGCGATTCCCAAGCTGTGTGTTCTTCCACCACATTCGGAGTATCAAACCAGATTGAAAGCCCTTTGGTATACTCTGTTTCGCCCGCAAAAATACCAGAGACTAGAAATAAAGAATTGATAAACAAGAAACAGAACTTTTTCATGATTGTCGCATTATTATTCAAGGATTAATCAAATGCCTATATACTTTATACAAAAGTAATGAAAAAAACTCTATGTACAATCAGACTATCTGATAAGTTTCCCTCCACAACCAATTACCTTCAAGATCAAAAAAAGGAGCAACTACCTCATCAGGCAATCGCTCCTCCTTTATCTAGTCAATTGAATTGTATTATTCTACTTCATTGTAGTCGAGTACTGTTTTCTTATTAGCCAAGATACGGTCATACTCTTCTTTTGAACCAACAATAAGTTTTTCAAATTCACGCTGGCCTGTACCTGCCGGAATCAAGTGACCGCAAATAACGTTCTCTTTCATACCCTCCAGTTTATCAACCTTGCCGTTAATAGCAGCCTCATTCAATACCTTCGTTGTTTCCTGGAAGGAAGCAGCCGACATAAAGCTTGAAGTCTGCAAAGCAGCACGTGTAATACCTTGAAGAATCTGAGTAGAAGTTGCGGCTACCGCATCACGAACCTCAACAGGTTTCAAGTCACGACGTTTCAGCATACTATTCTCATCACGCAACTTACGGGCAGTCACAATCTGACCGGCTTGCATATTTTGAGAATCACCTGCATCAACCACGACTTTCTTACCCCAGATACGATCGTTTTCCTCCATGAACTCAAGCTTATCTACAACCTGTTGTTCCAAGAAACGAGTATCACCCGGTTCGTCAATCTGTACCTTACGCATCATCTGACGCACGATAATCTCAAAATGCTTATCATTGATCTTCACACCCTGCAGACGGTATACATCCTGAACTTCATTCACGATATATTCCTGTACAGCCGTAGGACCTTTGATAGCCAAGATATCCGCCGGAGTAATAGCACCGTCAGACAACGGAGTACCTGCACGTACATAGTCATTTTCCTGTACAAGGATCTGCTTAGACAATGCTACCAAATATTTCTTAACCTCACCAGTCTTAGAAGTTACGATAATCTCACGGTTACCACGCTTGATCTTACCCATTGTCACCTCACCGTCGATTTCAGAAACGACAGCAGGATTGGACGGGTTACGAGCTTCAAACAATTCAGTAACACGAGGAAGACCACCCGTGATATCACCCGCCTTACCTACGGCACGCGGAATCTTCACGATTACTTCACCGGCTTTTACCTTCTGACCGTTCTCAATGATAACGTGACCACCTACCGGTAAGTTATAAGTACGGATCAAATCACCGTCCTCTGTTAAGATATGAGCGGTAGGAACTTTGGTTTTATCCTTGGATTCAATAATAATAATTTCACGAAGACCTGTTGCTTCATCCGATTCAACCTTATAAGTAACGTTTTCAATCACGCCCTCAAATTCGATCTTACCAGTTGCTTCTGTGATAATAACAGCATTGAACGGGTCCCACTTAGCAATCAGTTTGCCTTTTTCTACCAAGTCGCCGTCGCTTACATACAGTGTTGAACCATAAGGTACGTTATGAGTAGAAAGAACGATACCGGTATTCACATCCACAAAACGTACTTCGGCCAAACGACCTACTACCACTTTTGCAGATTCACCCATCTCGTCAACGATATCTACTGTACGCAACTCTTCAAATTCAAGACGTGCATTATTTTTAGCAACGATACTGGCGTTAGCTGCAATATTTGCAGCAGTACCACCGGCGTGGAATGTACGCAATGTCAACTGTGTACCCGGCTCACCGATAGACTGAGCAGCAATTACACCGACAGCCTCACCCTTCTGAACCATGCGGCTCGTAGCCAGGTTACGTCCGTAACATTTAGCACAAACACCCTTCTTAGCCTCACAAGTCAGTACCGAGCGGATTTCAACACTCTCGATCGGAGAATCCTGAATCTTCTTGGCAATCTCTTCTGTGATTTCCTCACCACCGGCAACAAGCAGTTCTCCTGTTGTAGGATGAATAATATCATGTACGGAAACACGTCCCAAGATACGTTCGTACAGAGTAGCAATAACTTCATCGTTATTCTTAAGGTCTGTACAAACCAATCCGCGAAGTGTACCGCAGTCTTCTTCTGTAATAATCACATCGTGTGATACGTCCACCAGACGACGAGTCAAATAACCAGCATCGGCAGTCTTCAAAGCGGTATCCGCCAAACCTTTACGAGCACCGTGGGTAGAGATAAAGTACTCCAACACCGAAAGTCCTTCTTTAAAGTTCGACAAAATCGGGTTCTCGATGATCTGACCACCTTCAGCACCTGCTTTCTGCGGTTTTGCCATCAAACCACGCATACCTGACAACTGACGAATCTGTTCTTTAGAACCACGGGCACCGGAATCAAGCATCATATATACAGAGTTGAATCCCTGGTCATCCGAAGAAATAGTCTTCATCAGGATATTAGACAACTCGGAGTTTACATGTGTCCAGATATCGATCACCTGGTTGTAACGTTCGTTGTTGGTAATGAAACCCATGTTATAGTTGTTTACGACTTGTTCCACTTCGTCGTAACCTTTCTGTACCAAGGTTTCTTTTTCCTCCGGAATGATAATATCACCCAAGTTGAATGACAAACCACCCTTGAACGCCATCTGATAACCTAAATTCTTGATTCCATCCAGGAAGTCGGCAGCCTTAGCCACACCACATACCTTAATTACATCACTAATAATATCACGAAGAGATTTCTTAGAGATAATTGTATTGATATAACCTGCTTCAGGTGGAACGATTTCATTCACAATCACACGTCCTACTGAAGTTTCGCGCATTACGTCTACAATGTTACCATTTTCATCAACGTCTTTCACGATAACCTTCACCGGAGCATGAATATCTACCTTACCTTCATTGTAAGCGATCAACGCTTCTTCCGGTCCGTAGAATGTCAAACCTTCACCTTTTGCACCGGCACGCAACTTAGTAATATAGTACAAACCAAGAACCATATCCTGTGCAGGCACAGTAATAGGCGCACCGTTTGCCGGATTCAAGATATTATGTGATTGAAGCATCAACATTTGTGCTTCAAGAATTGCTTCATTACTCAAAGGCAAGTGAACAGCCATCTGGTCACCGTCAAAGTCGGCGTTGAATGCCGTACATGCCAACGGGTGCAACTGGATAGCTTTACCTTCGATCATCTTAGGCTGGAAAGCCTGAATACCCAAACGGTGCAATGTCGGAGCACGGTTCAACAGTACCGGATGTCCCTTCATTACGTGTTCCAGAATATCCCAGATCACCGGTTCCTTGCGGTCAACGATCTTCTTGGCAGACTTCACAGTCTTAACGATACCGCGCTCAATAAGTTTACGGATAATAAACGGCTTGTACAATTCGGCAGCCATCAATTTAGGGATACCGCATTCCCCCATCTTCAATTCCGGACCAACGACGATTACCGAACGGGCAGAGTAGTCAACACGCTTACCCAGCAAGTTCTGACGGAAACGTCCTTGTTTACCTTTCAAGCTGTCAGACAATGACTTCAACGGACGGTTGGCGTCTGTCTTCACAGCACTTGACTTACGTGAATTATCGAACAAAGAATCGACAGATTCCTGAAGCATACGTTTTTCATTACGCAAGATCACTTCCGGAGCCTTGATTTCGATCAGTCGTTTCAGACGGTTATTACGGATAATCACACGACGATAAAGGTCGTTCAAGTCAGAGGTAGCAAAACGGCCACCATCCAACGGAACCAACGGACGAAGTTCGGGCGGGATAACCGGTACGATACGTACAATCATCCATTCCGGTTTGTTGCGTCCACGTGATGCACGGAACGATTCTACTACCTGAAGACGTTTCAAAGCTTCATTCTTGCGTTGCTGTGAAGCATCGTTACCTGCACGGTGACGCAATTCGTAAGACAAAGCATCCAGATCCAAACGGGCCAGCAAATCATAGATAGCTTCAGCACCCATCTTTGCAACGAATTTGTTCGGATCATTGTCTTCAAGATATTGATTGTCTTTTGGAAGTGTATCCAGGATATCCAGATATTCTTCTTCAGAAAGCAAATCATATTCAGCTACACCGTCTTCAGCTTTTACACCCGGCTGAATAACAACGTAACGTTCGTAGTATATAATCGAATCCAGTTTCTTTGTCGGCAATCCGAGCAAATAACCGATTTTATTAGGAAGCGAACGGAAATACCAGATGTGAGCCACCGGCACAACCAGCTGGATATGTCCCATACGTTCACGGCGCACTTTCTTTTCAGTAACTTCCACACCACAACGGTCGCAGACGATACCTTTATAACGGATACGCTTGTATTTACCGCAATGACATTCATAATCCTTGATAGGACCAAAAATGCGCTCGCAGAACAAACCGTCACGTTCGGGTTTGTACGTACGGTAATTAATGGTTTCAGGCTTCAAAACTTCACCACTCGAATTCTCAAGGATTTCTTCCGGAGAAGCCAGACCAATTGAGATCTTCGAGAAATTACTTTTCGTCTTATTTTCTTTTCTAAAAGCCATACTCTATATTTAATTGAAAATGGAAAATTAAAAATTAAAAATTAAGAAACCGAAGAATGAAAACTGAAAACTAAAAACTCTCCATTTCCAGTTCTCAATTTTCAATTCCCAATTTATTAATTATTCCAAGTTGATACTCAAACCTAATCCTCTCAACTCGTGCAACAATACGTTCAAGGATTCCGGAATACCAGGTTGCGGCATCGGTTCACCTTTCACAATTGCTTCATAAGCTTTCGAACGTCCTACCACGTCATCAGACTTGATAGTAAGGATTTCCTGCAGGATATGAGCAGCGCCAAAACCTTCGAGTGCCCAAACCTCCATTTCTCCGAAACGCTGACCACCGAACTGTGCTTTACCACCAAGAGGTTGCTGAGTAATCAATGAGTACGGACCGATAGAACGAGCATGCATCTTGTCTTCAACCATGTGGCCCAACTTCAACATATAAGTTACACCTACAGTTGCCGGCTGGTCAAATTGCTCACCTGTACCACCGTCACAAAGATACGTCTTACAGTAACGCGGCAGCCCTGCCTTGTCTGTCCATTCGTTCAGATCCTCCATTGTAGCACCGTCGAAGATAGGAGTAGCAAATTTCACACCCAATGTCTTTCCGGCACGTCCAAGTACAGCTTCAAAAATCTGACCGATATTCATACGAGAAGGCACACCCAACGGATTCAATACAATGTCGACCGGAGTACCATCTGCCAAGAACGGCATATCTTCCTGACGAACGACACGAGATACGATACCCTTGTTACCGTGACGACCTGCCATCTTATCACCCACGCCGATCTTACGTTTCTTAGCAATATATACTTTTGCCATCTGGATAATACCGGCAGGAAGCTCATCACCAATGGTAATAGCAAACTTCTTACGCTTCAGTTCCGCATCCAGTTCTTTATATTTTTTGATGAAATTCATCACCAGGTCACGAATCATACCGTTAGCATGCTCATCACTGGTCCAGTTACTCAACTGGATAGAAGTAAAGTCAAGTGAATCAAAATCAGATGCACTGAACTTCGCTCCCTTAGCAATCACTTCCGCACCCAAGTAGTCTTTCACGCCCTGAGAAACCTTGCCTTCTGTCAAAGTCATCAGTTTCTTAACCAGAATACGTTTCAAGTCTGCAACCTTAGATTCAAACTCATCATCAATCTTAGGCAACAGTGCCTTGTCCGCCAACTTAGAGCTACGGTTCTTGATCACACGTGAGAACAATTTCTTATCGATAACAACACCTTTCAGAGAAGGAGATGCCTTCAAAGAAGCGTCCTTCACATCACCGGCCTTATCACCAAAGATCGCACGAAGCAGTTTTTCTTCAGGAGAAGGATCAGATTCACCTTTCGGAGTAATCTTACCGATCATGATATCACCCGGCTCGATACGGGCACCGATTCTTACGATACCGTTTTCGTCCAAGTCCTTAGTTGCCTCTTCACTGACGTTCGGGATATCGGAAGTCAATTCTTCCATACCACGTTTCGTTTCACGAACTTCGAGAGAATATTCTTCTACGTGAACTGAAGTCAATAGGTCTTCACGTACAACGCGCTCGTTCAATACGATAGCATCCTCATAGTTATATCCCTTCCAAGGCATATAAGCCACCAACAGGTTCTTACCCAATGCCAGTTCACCCTTTTCTGTAGAATAACCTTCGGTCAAGATATCACCCTTCTTCACCCGTTGTCCCTTGTCGCAGATCGGACGCAAGTCAATCGTCATATTCTGGTTAGTCTTGCGGAACTTAGGTATTCTATATTCCTTCAAAGCAGGTTCGAAGCTTACGAACTCTTCGTCTTCCGTACGGTCATACAAAATACGAATAGTAGTAGCATCCACGTAGTCAACAACACCATCTCCTTCTGCAGTAATCTGCGTACGGGAGTCTCTTACCAACTGACGTTCGATACCTGTACCTACAATCGGCGCTTCACTTCTCAACAAAGGAACTGCCTGGCGCATCATGTTAGATCCCATCAATGCACGGTTAGCATCATCATGTTCCAAGAACGGAATCAATGAAGCGGCAATAGAGGCAATCTGCTGAGGAGATACATCCATCAGGTTAACTTCAGACGGTTCAACAACCGGGAAGTCAGCATCCTGACGAGATTTAACTTTATTACGCACAAATGTACCGTCGTCATTCAACGGAGCATTACCTTGTGCAATAATCTTTTCTTCTTCTTCTTCGGCCGTCAGATAAACCAGACCGTTTTCAGAAAGATCCACTTTTCCATTTTCTACCTTACGGTAAGGAGTCTCAATGAATCCAAGATCATTAATCTTAGCGAATACACACAATGAAGATATCAGACCGATGTTCGGACCTTCAGGAGTCTCGATCGGACAAAGACGACCATAATGTGTGTAGTGAACGTCACGAACCTCAAATCCGGCACGTTCACGGGAAAGACCACCGGGACCTAACGCAGACATACGGCGTTTATGCGTAATTTCAGCCAATGGGTTTGTCTGGTCCATAAACTGAGACAGTGCGTTCGTTCCGAAAAATGAATTGATTACAGAAGAAATAGTCTTCGCGTTAATCAAATCAATCGGAGTAAACACCTCATTATCACGAACGTTCATACGTTCACGAATCGTACGGGACATACGAGCCAAACCAACGGCAAACTGGTTGGAAAGCTGTTCGCCTACTGTACGCACACGACGGTTACTCAAGTGGTCAATATCATCTACATCTGCCTTTGAGTTAATCAACTCAATCAGATACTTAATGATTTCAATAATATCTTCCTTAGTGAGGACACGCACATCCATATCAGTCGTCAGATTCAATTTCTTATTGATTCTGTAACGACCTACATCACCAAGGTCATATCGTTTTTCCGAGAAGAACAGGTTGTTGATAACTTCACGTGCACTTGCATCATCAGCCGGATCGGCATTACGCAACTGACGGTAGATATACAACACAGCCTCTTTTTCCGAGTTACTCGGGTCCTTCTGCAATGTATTATATATGATAGAATAATCGGACTGGTTCGGCTCATCCTTATGCAACAGAATGTTCTGAACTCCCGATTCAAGAATTTCATCAATATGCTCCTCTTCCAGTACGGTTTCACGGTCGATAATAACTTCGTTACGTTCAATAGAAACCACTTCACCGGTATCTTCATCAACGAAATCTTCAATCCATGTTTTCAAGACACGTGCAGCCAGTTTACGGCCCAGCACTTTCTTCAGATTTGTCTTGTTAACCTTCACGTCCTCCGCAAGGTTGAAAATCTCAAGGATATCTTTGTCATTCTCGAAGCCAATCGCACGTAACAAAGTAGTTACCGGCAATTTCTTCTTACGGTCGATGTATGCGTACATCACATTATTGATGTCAGTAGCAAACTCAATCCACGAACCCTTAAACGGAATAATACGAGCCGAATAAAGTTTCGTACCATTGGCATGTACACTCTGACCGAAGAACACACCCGGAGAACGGTGAAGCTGTGACACAACTACGCGTTCGGCACCGTTAATGACGAAAGTAGCCTTATCAGTCATATAAGGAATCGGGCCGAGGAATACGTCCTGAATCACTGTATCAAAATCCTCATGATCGGGGTCCGTACAGTAAAGCTTAAGTTTCGCTTTTAAGGGAACACTATAAGTAAGCCCACGCTCTATACAATCATCAATGGTATAACGCGGCGGATCAATATAATAGTCCAGAAACTCAAGAACAAAATTGTTTCTTGTATCGGCAATAGGGAAGTTTTCAGCAAATACTTTATACAATCCCTCATTCTTACGCTTTTCAGGTGGGGTATCTAATTGTAGAAAGTCTTGGAATGACTTCAATTGTACTTCCAGGAAATCCGGATATTCAAGCGGATTCTTAGTCGAAGCAAAATTAACTCTTTGATTTACAGTATTTGAAGACATCTGTTAATGGATTTGTAGAACTTAATTTTAAATATATACACAAAAAGGTAAAGAACCCTTTTCACGAAGGGTTCCTTACCGAATTACCTGATTTACAGGCTAATGTTATTTAAGTTCAACTTCAGCTCCAGCTTCTTCCAATGTTTTCTTCAATGATTCTGCTTCGTCTTTAGCCAAACCTTCTTTTACTGTGCTAGGAGCACCGTCTACCAAGTCTTTAGCTTCTTTCAAACCAAGACCACAAGCTTCCTTAACGGCCTTAACTACTTGAAGTTTAGCTGCACCAGCGCTCTTCAATACTACGTCGAAAGAAGTTTTTTCTTCTGCGGCAGCAGCACCAGCTGCAGGACCAGCAGCAACAGCTACAGCTGCAGCAGCAGGTTCAATACCGTATTCTTCTTTAAGGATAGTTGCAAGTTCATTAACTTCTTTTACTGTCAAGTTAACTAATTGTTCTGCAAAAGCTTTCAAATCTGCCATTTTTTGTATGATTTTAATTGTTTAAATACTTTGTTGATTTTTGAAAATTATTCGGGTCTCTCACCAAGAGTTTTGAGAACTCCGTGAAGGGTGTTACCACCTGATTGAAGAGCAGAAATAACATTCTTGGCCGGAGATTGCAACAATGCAACGATATCGGCGATAACTTCGTTCTTACTCTTGATAGCAACGAGAGCATCCAATTGGTCTGCACCAACGTAGAAGCTTTCTTCTGCATATGCAGCTTTCAGTCCGGGAATACCGTCTTTCGCTTTATCCTTGATAAGTTTTGCAGGAACGTTTGCAGTGTTGCAAAACATAACAGCAGTAGTACCCTTCAAAGAATCGTAAAGAGGTGAAAAGTCTTCTTCCAGGCTTTCAAGTGCTTTGTGAAGCAATGTGTTTTTAACCACCATCAATTTGATGTCTGATTTAAAACAATCTCTTCTCAGTGCGCTTGTAGCAGTAGCGTCCATCGCTGTAACGTCTACCAAATAGAAGTGACCATATTCCTTTACTGTAGCAGCAATTTGCTCTATAATCGTACTTTTATCTTCCTTTCTCATTATTTCTCTGTTTTATTAGATTTCATCCACTGATTTCGGGTCGATTTTGATACCCGCACTCATTGTACTAGAAAGATAAATACTCTTAATATATGTACCCTTTGCTGCGGTCGGTTTCAGTTTGTTCAGAGTAGAGATGAACTCTTTCGCGTTGTCGCGAATCTGATCAGGACTGAATGATACCTTACCGATAGAAGTGTGAACGATACCGCTCTTATCAACTTTAAAGTCAATCTTACCTTGTTTTACTTCTTTTACAGCTTTAGCAACATCCATAGTTACAGTACCACTCTTCGGGTTCGGCATCAATCCACGAGGACCAAGTACACGACCGAGTGCACCAATTTTACCCATGATAGATGGCATAGTGATAATCACATCAATATCAGTCCATCCACCTTTGATCTTTTCAATATATTCGTCAAGACCAA
>ENA-UONZ01000468-UONZ01000468.1-human-gut-metagenome-genome-assembly--contig:-C93old-NODE-468-length-66112-cov-7.168188_pt1 | contig 66112 bp, 54 predicted proteins | sample MGYA00242468_ERZ724015 | MGnify/ENA metagenome assembly ERZ724015
TGCGGAATCGGTCATGTATTACCTGGAACAGGGGGCGTGCTGTAACCACCTGTACGATGCGATAGCCATTGATATTTCAGTTATATCCAGGTTGTTTTATCCCGCAGAAGAATTGGCACGGTTCTTCTATCCGGTTTTATATAAGGACCTCGCTTTTGATACCCTGGTCCGGAGAAACTATGAGCATGCCAAGACGGTACAGGAACTGGCCAACCTTTGCGGTTATAGTCTCCCCAATTTCAAAAAACTGTTCACCAAACACTTCGATGTACCGCCTTACCGGTGGATGCTGCAGCAAAAGAGTGCTAAAATCAAGAACCGCCTTTTAGATAAAAAGGTGCCGATCAAGGCTATTGCAGCCGAATTCGGTTTTACCGATCAATCGCACCTGAATGCCTATTGCAAGCAGTATTTCAATGCCACTCCGCTCCAGATCCGGAATCGTTACACCGACAAATCGGATCAATAAATCACGGGAATATTCGATTTTACAAGAGTAATAGCTGTTTCTCCCAAAGGAGCGTCTACAATGTAGGATTCATGATGGTTCGTTTGTGAGCTATCCTTCGCATGCCGGATTTTTCAAGCGATGGACGACCCCAACGACCTTGTATTCGCCGGTGGGAGCGGTTGGCTGGCCGGCAGAGACCACGACTTCGAGTACCAATGTTTGTCCGCCCGGCTACCAGATTACCAATGCCAACGGAACGACCGTCTATTCGCATCCAACCAACCAATTCTATTCGTTGTACGCAACGGAGAATACCAGAGGAATAGGAATTTCAGGTTTGTATGCGGATGGATATTTCGACTGATGGGCGATTCAGGTGAGTCAGCAAGGTGCGGGACAGTTGGTGGAAAGATTTTTGAAAAACACTTGGGTCGACAAACCTACGGATTTGCGGTCGTAGTGAGCTCATGAAAACAAGACAAAAACGTACCCGGAGCCGGATTGAAACAGCTAAAATCGTCAAAGTACAAACCCTTGAATTTAACAAGAATTATTTCTAATCTCAAGAAAGCGATCATGATTACTTAATGAGTAATGAGACTGGAAATCATCAAGTATTAAGATTTTGATTGTTGTGACAACGATCTGCATTGTTTAAAATTTCACGTTCCCATACAGCAAATCTTTGTTGTCATTCTCCACAAAGACTTTTTGAATGGGAAATTTGACATTTCATCATGCATTTCCGCTATTTAATTATTAAAAATATTGTTTTGATGAGGCTGTCTTGTCGATGAAACTTTGAATCCTTTGCATTTGAATCTAAGTTTTTAATTTAAGAGGATAGATAACGTATAACTGGTTCCATTGTTATATTCATATCGATGTGGCGCTCAGCAAAAGCTCGGATTTCGGCAATTACTTGTTGACGAGTTTTTGTACAATAAATAGAGTCATAAAAAGATATGACGGACTGTATGTTTACACTGTTTGTATCTGTTGGCAGTTCAAGGTTGTACGGGTAGTCTGTCCCAATAAATACATCTGTCGTTCCGGTTGCTATCGTTGGAAGTCCTTTTGCCAAGTATTCTCGGCTTTTGAGTGTTGAGTGGATATAAATATCTTTGTCTTCTGTTGCTAAAGAGATGACTCCCAGGTGACAAAGATCATATATCTCATCAAGTTCAGCTCCGGTTTTATAGCCATGTATGATTACTTTGTCTGATACTCCATAACGTTTGGCTAAAATAGTGAACTCTGTTGTAAAAGGTCCGCCTCCTATTAGATGAAGTACTATCGGGCGTTCTCCTCCTGATGCATAATATTCCCCTAATCCCCGTATAAGGCGGTCATAACCGTGCCACCAACAAAACATGGCTACTGCTACAATATGAATGGCGCCATCTTCGGGTACGGGTTTTATAGGATGGATCGTATCAAGATTGATCCCATTGATTATTGGTATTGTAGGCATTCCGAATAGTCTTTCATCTTTGCTTATCGTTACTATCCGATCAACATATCGATGTAGTATTGGCATATATGTTCGTTCTTTCCACCAGAGTGGATAATCTATCCATCGTTTTTTTAATTCTTTTTTGTATGGATAGGTGGGGATTTCATAAAGAATTTTGGCTTTTGGATTCCGCTTCCTGATTTTTCGGATGACAAGTAGTTGATTTAAAGACATCCCCATCCTTCGAATGTAGAAAAAATCATTGCCATCGAACATTTTATGATATCGAGATAAAGGATCGTCCAATGAATATCCAAAAGGAAGACGAAAAAAAACACGTTTGATGTTTAAAAAAAAAAATTTTGAACTCTTGAAAAACATCTAAAAGATGGAAAATTACACCAAGGAGCTTTCTTATTTAATGTAGGGGAAACCCATGATTCTCTTTTGGTGTAAAAATGTTTACAATTCAGTCCTGCGGCATTAATCGCATGGATTTGTGCCAGTACTTTCTTGTCTACACCTGTTGGTTTTGAGATTGATTTTACATCTGTTAAACCATAAATAAAAACGCCTTTTTTCATATATTTTTTAGAAGCTGTTTAAGATTTAATTAAAAAATGTCACCTGTAATGTGTTATTCGCTGAATATTAGTATATTGATGATATTGTTGATAAATAGCGGCGAGTTATTAAAAACAACCAATACAAGATGAGTATGATTCATATAATCAGCATTTATTTTAGTTTCAAGATTGATAGTATTTGCGTGATGAAATGCGAATACCTGATGCCTGCAAGATAGGACAGGCAGCCATATCCAAGGATGAATACGATACCTCCCAACCCTAAAGACATCCCATGCGTCGCCGTGCCGAAAATTGTCGTTGCCGTTTTGGATGCTAGTCCTGAGCATAACGAGCACACAAGTAATATCCCCAATTTACGCCAAGGCATGAGGGAGCCGACATTGGTGCCTAACATTTTAGACACCGACATCATCAACAGGTATAGACATAACAAGGTTGTTCCTGTCGATATCAATGCAATGCCTGTTACAGACGGAAAGAAATTGACACAGGCAATGTCGAGACCGACAACGAGAACCGCAGTGAACAAATGAATATCGGCAAACAATTTGCCCTTTCCAAGTGCAAACATGATAGGCCTGTACGGCAATATACGAGCGATATTGATGATGGTGATTATCCGGAATAAATCCGATGCAATACCATATTTAGGTCCATACAGACAGGTAATAATATCTTCGGCGAAAATGAAACAGAATATCGAGATGGGATAGATGAGCGATGCCGATTGAAATACCGTCCGGTTCCATAGTAAAATATACTCTTCTTTCGCCGTTCCGGCAGCATACATCCTGGAAAACTCCGGTAGCATCACCGAAGCTATCACGGCGATAATCACTCCGGCAAAAGGCAGTTCCATAAAGCCATTGGCAAATTGCGCGAACTCTGCCACTCCAAAATAGCGGCTTACAAAAAACTGGCTTGCAGACCCTATGATAAACCCATAGACACTTGCATTGAAGACGGGGATCGAATACGAAAAAATATCTTTAATGCTGATGCAGCTTTGCAATACTGCAATATCCTTGAATGGCCGGTACATCAGTCTGAATCCAACAAAGCTTGTCATTGCGTATGCTAACACCAGTCCTATGATTGCATTGACGGCAGATGCTCCTGAAACATATACTGCCGCCAATACGCAGGATATGGTGAAAATTTTACTCAGCAATACGTAAATGAAAACCAGGTGAGCTTGTTTGTAAACAACGAGGATTCCCTCTATCCCGATAATGGGCATCATAAGCATCGGAGTAGGAGCAAACCATCTGAGGGATTCAGCCAGTTGCCGGTTTTTAAGTATATCAGCAATCAGGTCGGACCCGAAAAACAACAGGAGTGAAAATAACGCGCCGATAAATATAAATAGCGAGTTAAGTTTTTTGATTATAGATCGTCCTTCATTGACAGGACGGACAGAAAGAAAATACGAATAGCACTGGGGTAGCCCGAACGCAAAAAACGTCAACAGAGTCGTGTATACGTACAGAACCTGACGATATGTTCCATACCCGTCAACCGTCATGTAACGGCTCAGTATTGCCGCCAGCACAAATGACATTCCCAACGACAGCATACGGGCCAATCCTAACCAAATTGATTCGGATGTACGGCTTTTGCCGCCCGCAGGCAATTGATATTTTGCAGTGCCGTACATAACGCTAATCGTCGTCTTATAGCGTCCAATATCCTATTTTTGAGATTCTGTTCCGGTAAATTCCCTTTATATCCGCCAATATTGCGTCGCGCCTTGCAATTCCGATGAAATAATCTTCATCGAGTTCGAGGTATTCGTCATGTCCTATCGTGACGATAATCAAATCATATAGAGGACTGGGAACTGCCGACAACTCTATCCCGAAGGTTCCCTTTACGGATGCGACATCGGCATGTGAATCGATGATATCGACCGAAAGTCCTGCGGCCGTAAAGATTGCATACATCTCTGCGACAGCCGGATTACGTATGTCGTCGGAATTAGCCTTATAAGTGAATCCCATGATAAGCACCTTGTGCGGCGCACATGATGTTCGGCTGTTTAATATGGAAAGCAGTGATCGGACAATGTAATCCGCCATTCCGTCGTTGACCGAACAACTCGATTTCATCAAGGGTGCATCCAGCCCTAACCTTGCTGATTCTGCGATAAGATAATACGGATCTACCGGAATACAATGTCCGCCTACCAGCCCGGGACGATAATCGACGAAATTCCATTTTGTTGATGCCATGTCCAACACTTCGCTGAAGTTTATATCCATTTGCGAAAACAAACGCGACATCTCATTCATCAGTGCAATGTTGACGCAGCGTTGCGTATTTTCAACGATTTTTGAGGCCTCGGCGACTCTGATGCCTGACGCACAGACCACATCAGCTTGAATCACATGCCGATATATCTTTTGAAGCATAGTCGATGTGTCGTGGTCGACTCCAGACACTATTTTTACCGTATTCCGGAAAGTGTGTTCCGTGTCAACGGGATTTATCCGCTCGGGAGAATATCCGACCTTGAAATCGGCCCCGCACTTAATGCCGGATAGTTCCTCCAGTAACGGTATACAGATCGAATCCGTGCATCCAGGATACACTGTCGATTCATACACCACGTAGTCGCCATGGTGCAGATGTCCTGCGACAGTTTTGGTTACTGATATCAACTGTGATAAGTCGGGACGTTTGAGTTCGTCGACCGGAGTACCGACGGTTATGATATATAGCGATGCTTTGTCAAGGTCGTTGGCGTCGCTTGTGAAATGCACTGTATCATGTTTGACGGGAGAGGAGCTTTTTATATGATTGATACGCTCTTGCGAAATATCATAGGCCACGACATCGAAATGGCGGGCGAAAGCTTCGGCAACAGGCCGCCCCACATAACCTAGACCGATGACGGCAACAGAAGTTCGTCGCGTCTTAAGATTCTCGTATATTGCAAATCTGTCATTCATATTCAAGAACCATATTACCGCGCTTCACATATCGGATTCCTGATTCGGGACATACGGCATTGCCGTCGTCATCGAATTTGAGCCTGTATCCGTGTCTACTCATCCATCCTATCTGTCGTCCCGGCACACCGACGACCAGCGCGTAATCGGCTACATTGCGTGTCACAACAGCCCCGGCCCCTATGAAGGCGTACTTGCCGATTTCGACACCACACACGATAGTAGCGTTTGCACCAATCGTGACTCCTTTGCGGACAATCGTGCGTTCATACTTTCCTCGCCGTGATATTGCACTCCTCGGATTCCTTACGTTGGTGAAGACGCACGATGGTCCCAGAAAAACATCGTCTTCGCATACGACTCCTTCGTATACCGACACATTGTTCTGTATCTTGACATTGTTGCCTATGATTACCCTTGGGGCGACCATCACGTTCTGGCCGATGTTGCATGAATCGCCGAGGCTGGCACCGCTCATGATATGTGAGAAGTGCCATATCGTGCACTTGGCTCCTATCTTGGCGCCTTCGTCAATCATCGCTGTCGGATGTATAAACACGTCATGCATATACGTCAGTTATGTTTGTAAAATTTCCTTATGGTGTCAACAATTACTTCCTGATCTATGTCCGAAATGTTACCGTATATGGGCAGAGAGAGCACGGAAGCCGGAAGTCTTACGGCATTCAGCATCTCTTTGTCGTACGAGCATACGCCGCTGTATGCCGGCTGGGTGTGCAACGCTTCCGAATAATACACCATCGATTCTATACCGTTTTCCAGCAGTCTGCGCCTGAGCTTGTCGCGGTCATCTTCAGGTACGGTCAGCGTATATTGGTGATATACGTGTATTCCCACGCTGTCTTCATGCGGCAGACCTATCATTTCCAAATCACTGAGCATATCGTTATAGTTAGCTGCCGCCCGGCGTCGATGGGAAATCCATTTGTCGACATGAGGCAATTTCACGCGCAGAACAGCCGCCTGTACAGTGTCGAGACGGGAATTCAGACCGATATACTCATGACGATATTTTATGCTCTGTCCATGGCTTGCAAGAGCTTTGATCTTTTCGGCAAGCTCCCGGCTGTCGGTAAACACGGCACCGCCGTCGCCATAACAACCAAGAATTTTACTTGGGAAAAAAGAAGTGCAGCCTATTGTTCCGACTGTGCCCGCAAATTGCTTTGAACCATCCGGGAAGATACATTTTGCACCCAACGACTGGGCATTGTCTTCGATCAATACGATTCCCGTGTTCGATGCAATTTTCATTAAACCGGTCATATTGCACGGCTGACCGAACAAATGAACCGGGATGATGGCCTTTGTCCGTTTCGATACGACTCTCTCTACACTCTCGCAGTCAATGTTGAAAGTACGCGGATCTATATCTGCAAACACGGGCTTGCCGCCAAGCAGCGCCACGGCTTCCGCCGCAGCCACAAACGAGAATGCGGGAACAATCACTTCGTCACCCGGCCGTAGCCCGACAGCCATTAAAGCCAATGTAATCGCATCCGTGCCATTGCCGCAACTGATACAATATTTCGCATTCACATAGTGGGCCAATTCCGCCTCGAACGTCCCGACTTCAGCCCCTTTGATAAAAGCACATTCATCTACCGCGTCTGCTATGGCTTTATCGATGTCATTGCGGATACACCCGTCCTGTTTATGCAAATCAACCATTTTTATCATTGCACACAGATTTTGCGATTCCTTATTTGATTAACGGATGACAGTCATTCAGTACTTTCGACAGAGGTGTGTGGCATATTTTTTCGGCTGCCGATATTGACGGTCTCGCGTCTTCAATTGAAAAGCCCTTGCCTTCGAGAATCCTCCGATAGCTCAAAGTGTGCAGGTCCGTAAACCCGTCAGTAAAATTGAAGCCCACACCGTTTATCGTCAGACATCTGCATGGTGTCATCTTCCCGTCAACGCTTTTCAATGAGGCGTGCGCCGGATTGACACTCAGAAAGAATTTCACTCGTGCCTTTTGCAATTCTATTACGCCTGAGACGGAGTCTGCTGCTGAATGATGTACGGCAGCATTCAGAAAATCGCCGAATATCCAAATCAGAATATCCAGAAAATGGATGCCGATGTTGAACACGACCCCACCGCTTTTTGCGACATCGCCTTTCCATGACGCCGCATACCATTTTCCTCGCGGCGTTATATAGGTTAATTCCACATCATGTGTAAAATCTGCAGGTGTGCTGTCCACATATTGTCTGAGTCTCTGGATTTCGGGATGTAAGCGTAACTGCAATATGGGATATATGCGGCGGTTGGATGTACGCTCCATGCTAGCCATGGCGTCGAGATCCGCAGAACGCAGGCCTAACGGCTTTTCGCATATCACGTTCATTCCGTTCCGAAGTCCGAGAATGGAATGTCGGCAATGAAGATAGTTCGGAGTACATACAGTCAGGTAATCGATGTTCCCATGCTTGAGTATACCTGCGAATTTATCCGCATCGGTGGTAAAATCCGCATGAGGGAAATATCTGTCCATAATTCCCACGCTATCTGCTACGTCATGAGCCGCGACCAGATCACACTCCGAATTCTTTATGGCATCGAGATGGCGCGGAGCTATATATCCGGCCATGCCTACAATAGCAAATTTTGATATGCCAAAATCAACTTTAACCATTTTATTAAAAAGTTCACAAAAATAGTATAACAAATCGAATAATAGTTTGATTTAAGATACAAAAACCAACAAAATGGAATTTCAAAAAATATTATTCAAAAGTGGAGAGATTCCAGATGGCTGGCTTTGAATTTGCGTTTAAAAAACGATGTTATTTATGATACTGCACATGTCTATTTCAAGTTCGGGCTGTTGGATTTATATGTGGGTTTCTTCCAGAATAATCAAAAAGCGTGGAATGCAGGGGAAAAATGGATGAGAAAAGTAGTGGTCGTTGGCTCTGATCAGACAAATAAAATATATTCGAAATCATTATTATCTGCATTGACTTAGATTAAGTCATGCAGGTGTAACTCGTTTATAAGTTGCTTCTTTTGTTTGCCTCAATGATTAGTAAAACTAATAATCAGGATTGTTAGTAGAAAAATCTTTTATAGTTTTAAATGTCAAATAAAAAGCGCCCAAATTTTGCCCAAAATAAAAACCTCAAATAATTGAGAACCAATTATTTGAGGTTTTTAAAAAGTACCCGGAGCCGGGATCGAACCGGCACGGATTGCTCCATTGGTGTTTGAGACCAACGCGTCTACCGATTCCGCCATCCGGGCATAGACGGTTACGACCGTTGAGCGAACAAAGATAGCGATAAATTCATTATCTGCAAATGCAGAGTCTAAATTGAAGCGCAATACATGAACTGTAATTCGGCGGACTATCGCTGCGGAGACTGAAACGAAGCTCTCTAAATTTAAATAGGGGATTAGGAATAAAAACAGCCAAGGAGCACCAGTAAGGGTGCTCCTTGGCTGTTTCGGCCGAACGGATGGAATGTTCGGTTGTTATTGGAGGGATGACTACTCGTCCAACAAGATTTCCAGGATTTTGATCGCAGCCGTGGCAATCGGCGTGCCGGGGCCGAAGATGGCCGCTGCACCTGCTTTGTACAGTGCGTCGTAATCTTGGTGCGGAATCACGCCGCCTACGATTACTACGATGTCTTCGCGGCCCAGCTTCTTCAGTTCGCCGACGATCTGCGGTACGAGTGTCTTGTGACCCGCAGCCAGTGAAGATACGCCGACTACGTGTACGTCGTTCTCGACAGCCTGTTTTGCCGCTTCGGCCGGAGTTTGGAACAACGGGCCCATGTCGACGTCGAATCCGATGTCTGCATAACCGGTTGCAACTACCTTGGCGCCGCGGTCGTGACCGTCCTGACCCAGTTTAGCCACCATGATACGGGGTTGGCGGCCCTCCTTTTTCGCGAACTTCTCGGCCAAAGCCTTGGCTTCGGCAAATCTTTCGTCGTTTTTCACTTCTGCAGAATATACACCTGAAATGGAACGGATAACGGCTTTGTAGCGGCCTACGACCTCTTCGCAGGCATCGGAGATCTCGCCCAATGATGCGCGGACTTTGGCGGCTTCGACGGCCAGTTCGAGCAGATTGCCTTTCTTGGTCTTCACGCACTCGGTGATTGCGGCCAATGCAGCTTTTACCTTCGCTTCGTCGCGGTTTGCGCGCAATTCGTTCAGGCGTTTGATCTGCGACTCGCGTACGGCCGTATTGTCCACGTCGAGGATGTCGATCGGATCTTCCTTCTCCAGACGGTAGCGGTTGATGCCGACGATCGTGTCGATGCCCGAGTCGATGCGTGCCTGCTTGCGCGCGGCTGCCTCCTCGATACGCATCTTCGGAATGCCGGTTTCGATGGCTTTGGCCATACCGCCCAGTTTCTCGACTTCCTGAATCAGGTTCCATGCCTTGTGTACGATCTCGTTGGTGAGGCTCTCCACGTAGTAAGAACCGGCCCAGGGATCGACCTCGCGGCAGATATTGGTCTCTTCCTGGATGTAGATCTGTGTGTTACGTGCGATGCGGGCCGAAAAGTCGGTTGGCAGCGCGATCGCCTCGTCGAGAGCATTGGTATGCAGTGATTGGGTATGTCCCAGTGCGGCGGCCATGGCTTCGATCGCGGTACGGCCCACGTTGTTGAACGGATCCTGTTCGGTGAGCGACCAGCCCGAAGTCTGCGAGTGGGTACGCAGTGCGAGGGATTTGGGGTTCTTCGGGTCGAACTGCTTAACGATCTTCGCCCACAGCAGACGTGCGGCGCGCATCTTGGCGATTTCCATGAAGTGGTTCATGCCGATGGCCCAGAAGAACGACAGGCGCGGTGCAAACGTGTCCACGCTCATGCCGGCGTTTACACCGGTACGCAGGTACTCCAGACCGTCGGCCAGCGTGTAAGCCAGCTCGATATCGGCCGTGGCGCCCGCTTCCTGCATGTGGTAACCCGAAATCGAGATCGAGTTGAATTTGGGCATGTTCTTCGACGTGTATTCGAAAATGTCGGCGATGATCTTCATCGAGAATTCGGGCGGGTAGATGTAGGTGTTGCGCACCATGAACTCCTTGAGGATGTCGTTCTGGATCGTGCCGCTGAGCTGGTCGAGCGTGCAGCCCTGCTCGAGGCCGGCCACAATGTAGAAGGCCAATACCGGCAGTACGGCGCCGTTCATGGTCATCGACACGGACATTTTGTTCAGCGGAATGCCGTCGAACAGCACTTTCATATCCTCTACCGAGCAGATCGATACGCCGGCTTTGCCGACGTCGCCCACTACGCGCGGATGGTCGGCATCGTAGCCGCGGTGCGTAGCGAGGTCGAACGCCACCGACAGGCCTTTCTGGCCCGAGGCGAGGTTACGGCGGTAGAATGCGTTGGATTCGGCGGCGGTCGAGAAGCCGGCGTACTGGCGGATCGTCCACGGACGCATTACGTACATCGTGCTGTAAGGGCCGCGCAGAAACGGTGCGATACCTGCCGCATAGTTCAGGTGCTCCATTCCCTCGAGGTCTTCGGCCGTGTAGGTGCCCTTGACGGTAATCTGTTCGGGGGTTACCCAGGGCTGGGCCTCCCCGCAATCTTTGGCACTGCAGCAGCTCTTAGCCGTGGTGCCTTCGTATGTCAAATCTGAAAATTTTGCTCTCATAATACTCTTCGGGATTAGATGCCCAGCTCTTTAAGGTAATACTTCAGTGTCTCCAGCACGTTCGACTTAACGTGGATGAAGTTTTTGATCCCCTGTGCCTCGAGGTCGGCCATGCAGGCCGGTGCGCCGGCCACCACGAAGATTGCCTTGTCGCCGATCATTTTGGCTGCTTCGGGAGCGAGTGTCGCATAATCGTCATCTGCGGCGCAGATCACAACGATGTCGGCTTTGGCGTCGAGTGCCGCTTTAACACCCTCTTCGAGGCTCTTGAAGTAAGTGTTGTCCTGTACGCGGATGCCGGCGCAGGCGAAGAAGTTGCAGGAGAACTGCGCGCGGGCGCGGGCAAATGCCAACGAGCCGCAGGTGAGCATGAACGCTTTGGGCTCTTTTCCGCTGCGGTCGACGCTCAAGCGCATCTGTTCGAATGCCATGGCGCCGCGGTATGGACGCAGCGGGCGCACGCCGCCTTCGACCGGTTTGCCCGAGCAGCAGCATTTGGCTTTGTCGCCCGGAGTAACCGTTTCGGCAGTGACCTCTTGCCCGGCTACTTCGAGGAAGTTCGGGAATTGGTTGGTCCCCAGCAGGGTTTCCCGGCGGGTCGCGATGTTTTTATCTTTGGTCGCGGCGGAAGCCTCGATCTGGTCCTGGATAAATCCGGCTTCGAAAGCCGCGATATAACCGCCTCTGTCTTCGACCTCTTTGAACAATTTCCAGGCTTGTTCGGCAATCGAAGCCGTCAGGTTCTCGATGTAATACGATCCGCCTGCGGCGTCGCACACCTGGTTGAAGTGCGATTCCTCTTTCAGCAGCAACTGCACGTTGCGGGCGATACGGGTCGAGAAGTCGGTCGGTTTTTCGTAAGCCTCGTCGAACGGGCGTACCTCGATTGAGTGCACGCCTGCGATGGCGGCGCTCATCGCTTCGGTCGTACCGCGGAGCATGTTGACGTAAGGGTCGTAAACGGTCATGTTCCATTTCGACGTTACAGCGTGGATTTTCATTTTGCTCGCGCAACCGCGGGTCGGCTTGTACTGGGCTATGATGTTGGCCCACAGCATACGTGCGGCGCGGAACTTCGCGATCTCCATGAAATAATTCGAGCTGACCGACATCGTAAAGCGGATCGAAGGAGCCGCTTGGTCGATCGTGAGCCCCTGCTCCATCAGTTTTACGACATATTCGTGGCCTACGGCCAGCGTGAAGGCCAGTTCCTGGACGATCGTCGAACCGCAGTTGTTGAACTGCTGGCCGTTGACGCCGACGAAGCGGACGCGTTTGTACTGCGGAACCTTTTTAATCAGGTCGGCAATTGTGGAGAAAGCTTTGGGGGCACCTTCTTTGCATCCCAGTTTGCCTTTGAGCGTGAGTTTGTTGATGATCGGATCGATCACGAAATTCACCTTCACCTCTTCGGGATTCAAGTCCGAGTTCTCGAGTTTGTCGGCGAACAGTTCCGCAACGGTTTTCACACCGCAGCCACAGAAGGTGAGTTCGGTGGTCTTCAGCGAAATTCCTTTGAGTAGCGTGTCGAGGTCGGCTGCCGAGAACTCCTTGCTGGCAATGCAGAAACCGATCGACTCGGCGCCTTTGGTCAGCGCGCGGGTGGCTTCGGCATTCGCCTCTTTGGGGCATTCCACGCCGATAGTCTGGTGTATCTGCCAGTTGTTGTCCTTTTTCGTGCCGCGCACGTAGGGGAATTCCCCGCACTTGCTGCCCAGGAAGGCTACGTCCTTGAGATTCTCGGCGCGGTAATACGGGCGCACGTTGAAGCCCTCGGCCGTTCTCCATACGAGTTTGCGCTCGTAGTCGGCTCCTTTCAGGTCTGTTGTGATCGCTGCCTCCCACTGCTCGGTGGTGACGGGAGGAAACAGGCCAAACAGCTTTTCTTCCTTATTATTTGCCATAATAAAAATGAGTTATTTGAAAAGTTATCGAGTTGTACCAAATTCGGAAAAGACCCCCAAAGTTACTGTTTTTTTATTAACAATGTTGAAAAAGGGCGTTTATTTTGGCAAAAGCGCCCGTCGAAACCGGTTTTATCAGAAGAAAAAATGTAAATTTGTCTACGGCCGGAAGATTTATCTCTTCCAGGCCGAACTATATGGACTGTCGTGCGGGACGTTTGTCCGGACGATATCGTGTTGTTATGTATAAACCTAAAAAGACCAAAACAGAGATGAAGACCGGCTTACTCTCCTTGTGCTGCGCGCTGATGCTGTTTGCCTCCTGCGGCAAACGGATTCCGAAGTCCGATGCAGTCGCGATTGTTCCCAAACCCGTTTCCGAACAGCTTTCGGACAGCACGTTCGACCTGACCAAACGCACCCGTATCCGGTTGCTGGCCGACGATTCGACGCTGCTGCGTTCGACCGACTTTTTTAACGGCGTGGTATCAAAGGCCTTTGGCAAGGGTCTTTATGTCGCCCAAGGCGGACAGGCGCAAAAAGATGCGATCAATGTGCGGCTGGACGATTCACTTCCCTCCGAGGGTTATACGCTCTTAATCACACCCGATAGCATCGATATTGCCGGAGGCTCTCCCGCCGGGGTATTTTATGCGTTCCAGAGTTTGCGCCAACTGCTGCCTGCAGCCGCCCTGGCGGGCGAACGGGCCCGGGTGATCGAACTGCCTGCGGTCGAAATTCGGGACGAGCCTCATTTCGCTTACCGCGGTGCGATGCTCGATGCCTGCCGCCATTTCTTCAAGCCGGATGAGGTTAAAGAGTACCTCGATCTACTGGCATTGCACAAGATCAACCGTTTCCACTGGCATCTGACCGATGATCAGGGTTGGCGCATTGAGATCAAAAAATATCCCGAATTGACTACGGTCGGTTCGGTACGGGAGAAAGATTTGCTCACGAACGTACTCGACACTGTGCGTAAATTCGACGAAAATCCTTACGGCGGCTTCTATACGCAGGACCAAATCCGCGATATCGTGAAGTATGCCGCCGACCGTTTTATTACCGTTATCCCCGAAATCGAAATGCCGGGGCATGCCACTGCCGCACTCGCCGCATATCCTTATTTGGGTTGTGTGGGTAAAGATTATAAAGTGACGACGCTTTACGGCATTCAGGAAGACGCGTTTTGCGCCGGAAAAGACAGCACGTTCGGTTTCCTCGAGGATGTACTCAGCGAGGTGATCGATCTTTTCCCGTCCGAATATATCCATATCGGCGGCGACGAGTGTATGAAGAACCGCTGGAAAGAGTGCCCGCACTGCCAGCAGCGGATCCGGGACGAACATTTGAAAAACGAGACAGAGCTGCAAAGCTATTTCGTGCACCGGATCGACCAGTTCATGAGCTCGAAAGGGCGCAGGATTATCGGATGGGACGAGATTCTCGAGGGTGGCGACCTCTCCCGTAATGCCGCTGTTATGTCGTGGCGCGGCACGCAGGGCGGAATCGCCGGTGCCAAACGCGGCAACGAAGTGGTCATGTCGCCTTATACATACTGTTACCTCGATTATTACCAGACGGCCGACACCGCCGGAGAACCGCTCGCCTACGGCAACTGCCTGCCTGTGGACAGTGTTTATAAATTCGATCCTTATGCCGGTCTGACCCCTGCCGAACAGAAATATATCCTCGGCGTGCAGGCTAACCTTTGGACCGAATATATCCGTGATCTCGATTACCTCGAGTATATGACGCTGCCGCGTCTGGCGGCGATTGCCGAGATCGGTTGGACTTACGGCGGGACGGATTATGCGGACTTCAGCGACCGGATGCATTCACTGGCGAAAGTATACGATGCCGAAGGGTATAAGTACGGTAAACATATGTTTGTTCCGGAGACCGGGAAAGTTCCCGAAAGCGCCGGCGGCGGCACCGGCGCAACAGGCTCGGCTACCGGGATCGCAGAGTAATTACAAACAGGTCAGGAATGTTCCCGTTGCGACTTTGGGTCGGCAGCGGGAACAACCGGTTTTTAACTGAGGCTACCGGAAAGCCGTAGCTGCCGACGGGCGCCAGTCCGGAACCGGCGGCGGGTAAATTTTCGGACCGGATAAACACGCGATGTAATCGAACCGCGGTTGTCGGCAAACGGGCTAATAAAAAGTTATGTATAAAACGTTAAGCGAATATATTGCGGCGTTGGAACGCGCGGGAGAGCTGGTACGGGTCAATGTTCCGGTCGATCCCGTATTGGAAATCGCCGAGTTGACCGACCGTGAAGCGAAGAGTCCCGGCGGAGGGCGTGCGCTGTTGTTCGAAAATACCGGGACTCCGTTTCCGGTGCTGACCAATATGATGGGTTCGGACCGTCGTATTGCCATGGCGCTCGGTGTGGAGTCCGTGGATATGCTGACCGGCCGTATCGAGGAACTTTTTGCGGCGCTGACTTCACCGAGGCCCGACCTGTTCGACAAGTTACGGATGCTGCCGTTGCTGGGGCGTATGTCACGCTGGCTTCCCCGGGAAGTCAAGGGCCGCGGGATGTGCCAGCAGGTCGTTTTACAAGGCGATGCCGCGCGGTTGGACCTGTTGCCCGTGCTGAAATGCTGGCCGCAGGACGGAGGGCGTTTCGTGACGCTGCCGTTGGTGCATACGCTCGATCCGGATACGGGAGTGCGCAATGTGGGCATGTACCGGATGCAGCTTTTTTCGCCGCAGACGACCGGAATGCACTGGCACCTGCACAAGACAGGCGAGCGTCATTACCGGGCTTACCAGAGACTCGGAAAGCGGATGCCCGTGACGGTCTGTCTGGGCGGTGATCCGGCCTATACGTATGCGGCGACCGCGCCCATGCCCGACAATATGGACGAATACCTGTTGGCGGGCTTCCTGCGTGAGCGGCCCGTCGAACTGGTAAAGTGCGTGACCAATGACCTGCGCGTGCCGGCCGACTGCGATATCGTCATCGAGGGATATGTCGACCCTTCAGAGGAGAAGGTAATCGAAGGTCCTTTCGGCGATCACACCGGCTTCTATTCGCTCGAAGATTACTACCCGTTGTTCCATGTAACGGCGATTACCCATCGGCGGGGAGCGGTTTATCCGGCCACGATCGTCGGTGTGCCGCCGCAGGAAGATGCCTATATTGCGAAAGCGACAGAAAAGATATTTCTGGCACCGATCCGGGCGGCGATGCTGCCCGAGGTACGCGACCTGTGGATGCCCGAAGCGGGCGTTGCGCACAACATTGCAGTGGTCGATATCCGCACCGATTATGCCGGGCAGGCGCTCAAAGCGGCCAGTTCGCTGTGGGGCGCGGGACAAATGATGTTCAATAAATTTATGGTGGTGACGGCTTCCGGCCGTCCGGTACGCGACGTGGCCGCACTTGCCGATCTGCTGCGCCGGATACGGATTCCCGACGACCTGATGTTTTCACGCGGTCCGCTTGATGTGCTCGACCATGCTGCGCCCGAGACAGGCCTCGGCGGCAAACTGATGTTCGATGCGACGGGTGTCGATCCCGCCGCTCCGCTCGAGACCGTGCAGCTGCCGTTCCCGTTCGAACTTTCGGACGGTATCGTGCGGGTCGATTACGCGCTTTCCGAATCGTGGAGGGTATTGCTGCTGTCCGCGCCCCGGGGTGTCCGGCCCGATGTATTCGCTTTCCTGGAGAAAAACCGGGTCGAAGGAATCAAATATGTGATTTTGCTCGACGAGGAGGTGGATACTTCGCGACCGGGGGATGTGTTGTGGATCGCCTCATCGGACTGTGATCCGTCGCGTGATGTGACGATACGGGACGGCGTCGTGCTGTTCGACTGTCGGTCGAAAGCGGGCGGCGTGAACGGGTTTTCGCGGCGGTGGCCCAATGTGGTCGCCTCATCGCCCGAAACGATCGCGCGTGTCGACGGTCGCTGGAACGAATATGGCCTTGGGAAGTTCATGCTATCCCCATCGCTGCATTACAGCAGGCTGCAGTACGGAGAAGGAGCTGCGGTACCTGCCGGTGGGCCGTTTCCTGGAAAAACGACAGAGGATACCCATGCGGAGAGCGGCGGTTCCTGTCGGAATCCGAAACAGAATCCGTCGGGTTAAACTGATAACTATTCAAAGGACATGAACGACTTGATCCTCTCGTTACCCCCTCGATCCCAATCCCCCCGATTGAGGACCTCATTCCTACGCAGGAGCCGGTTTGCTATGCGGTTGTTGGCTGTCGTGTCGTATTTCGCGTTTTTTTGTAGTGGAACCGCTGTTGCCCGGCAGGGTTATACCAATCCGGTCCGCGATTCGAACGGAGATATGGTCCGGGTGGCCGACCCGTTCGTCTACCGCCATGGCGGGGTTTACTACCTGATCGGTACGACCCGTCAGCACAACGGGTTCGACTGTTATACTTCGCCTGACCTGGTGCATTGGACTTTTGCAGGCGCCGCTTACACGAAGCCCGACGGACATTACGGTACCGGGTCGTTCTGGGCTCCCGAGGTGAAATATTACAACGGTAAATTTTACCTGACTTACAGCGCTTACAATCCCGCTAACCGCAAATTGCTTTCGTCGTTGGCCGTGAGCGACCGGCCCGAGGGTCCGTACAAAGACCTGTATGCTCCGTGGTTCGATTTCGGTTACAGCGCGATCGACTGCCACCTGTTCGTCGATCGCGACAAGGCGCATACGCCTTACCTTTTTTTCAGCCGCAACACGTCGATTCCCGGCTTCGCTTCGGGTGAAAATTATGTGGTGCAGCTGACGCCCGACCTGTCGGGATTCGTCGGCAGGCCGCAGATGATCTCGCAGGCCTCCCAGGAGTGGGAAATGGTCGACTGGGCCCACTGCCGCGGCAATGAGGGTCCGTTCGTCTTTTATCGCAAGGGACGCTATTACATGACCTATTCGGCCAACAATACCGGTTACTCCCAGTACGGCGTCGGTTATGCCACTGCCAAACATCCGCTGGGTCCGTGGCTGAAAGCCGATGAAAATCCGATCCTCGCCACCGATCTTTCCAAAGGCGTATCGTCGCCAGGACACAATTCGATCGTTGCGTCTCCCGATGGCAGCGAGATGTTCATCGTTTATCACCGCCATGCCGATCCCGAGGGGACAAGACCGTCGTTCGACCGGGTGGTTTGTATCGACCGGATTTTTGTCGACCGGCAGGGTCGGTTGAAAGTGCAGGGACCTACCTCGACTCCGCAACCGATGCCTTCGGGTGCGGAGTGAAGAAGTATATGCCATGCACGAGCGAATGGGATGACCGATAGTGAAAACGGTCCTTTCCGGGAAAAAGGGAATCAAACCTGACTAAAACAGATATCTGAATGATGAAACAGCTATTGCGCACGGCGTTTTGCCTGCTCTCGGGGTCCGCACTTTTCGCCTGCGGCCCGACCAAAGAGCCGCTGACGCGCCAAACCCTCGAGGCAGGGTTCGTGACGCCGCCCGACTCGATCCAGACCAGCGTCTATTGGTACTGGATGTCGAATAACCTCAGCAAGGAAGGAGTGGTAAAGGACTTGCAGGCGATGAAAAAAGCGGGAATCAACCGTGCGTTCATCGGCAATATCAAGGATGGCCGTATTCCCGACGGGCCGGTTAAAGTCTTTTCCGACGAGTGGTGGGCTATCCTGCACACGGCGTTGAAGACCGCCGGGGAATTGGGTATCGATATCGGTATTTTCAATTCTCCCGGCTGGAGCCAGTCGGGTGGTCCGTGGGTCAAACCCGAACAGGCGATGCGTTACCTGGCTTCGTCCGAAACCCACGTTACGGGACACCAACGGCTGGTAGCGAAGCTGCCCCAGCCGAACGAACTGTTTCAGGATGTCAAGGTGATCGCCTATCCGGCGCCTAAAGACGCCGGGGTAAAGATGGCCGCCCGAATCGTGTCGCAGCCGCAGGTGGCCGGGATAGGAAACCTGACCGATGGCGATGCGACTACCTCGGTCGTACTTCCTGCGGCCGGGACGCTGACGATCGACCTGACCCCTCCGGAACCGTTTACCGCCCGCGCCCTGATCGTACGTCCGACGATTAAGCCCCTTGAAGCCGCCTGCTCGCTGCAGGTAAAAGAGGGTGACGGCTATCGCACGGTATCCGATTTCAAGATCGACCGCCGTTCTTCCGAATCGCTGACTGTCGGTTTCGACCGTGCCGCGCCTGTCGTGATTTCGATTCCGGCTACGACCGCTTCCGATTTCCGGCTGATTGTGCAGAACACCGGCCAAGAGAGCGCATTGAACGAAATCGAACTTTCGGCTGCTCCGCGCGTGGAACGTTACAGTGAAAAAACGCTGGCCAAAATGTACCCCGCGCCGCTGCCCTATTGGCAGGAGTACCAGTGGGCGGCCCAGCCGGCCGTGGAAGATTCGGCGCTGCTGATTTCTCCCGCTTCGGTCGTGGATATTTCGCAGTATCTGGCTTCGGACGGTACGCTGACCTGGAACGTTCCCGAAGGAGAGTGGGTGATCCTGCGCACCGGCATGACGCCTACCGGAACGACGAACAGCCCTGCGCCGCCCGAAGCGACCGGCTATGAAACCGACAAGATGAGCAGGCCGCATATCGAGGCGCATTTCGATAATTTTATCGGACAGATTCTCGAGCGTATCCCTGCGAAGGACCGCAAGGCATTCAAGGTGGTGGTCGAGGATAGTTACGAAACCGGCGGCCAGAATTTTACCGATGATTTCCTCGAATCGTTCCGGAAGCGGTACGGCTATGATCCGCTGCCTTACCTGCCGGCTTATTACGGTTATGTGGTGGAATCGCCCGAAGCGTCGGACCGTTTCCTGTGGGATGTGCGCCGTCTGGTGGCCGACCGGGTCGCTTACGACTATGTGGCGGGCCTGCGCGAGAAGAGTCATAAGTATGGTCTGACCACCTGGCTCGAGAATTACGGCCATTGGGGATTTCCCGGCGAGTTTTTGCAGTACGGCGGCCAGTCCGATGAAATCGGCGGCGAGTTCTGGGCCGAGGGCGATCTGGGGAATATCGAGAACCGTGCGGCGATCTCGTGCGGCCATATTTACGGAAAAAACAAAATTTCGGCCGAATCGTTTACTTCGTTCCAGCACGAGTTCGAGCGCCATCCGGCGGTGTTTAAGTACCGCGGAGACCGTTTTGCCGCCGAAGGGATCAACAACAACCTGCTGCACGTTTGCATTTCGCAGCCTTATGATTCGCTGCCGGGTATCAATGCATGGTTCGGGATCGAATTTAACCGAGGGAATACGTGGTTCTCGCAGATGGACCTCTTCACGACCTATCTCAAGCGGTGCAATTATATGCTGCAGCAGGGATTGAACATTGCCGATGCGGCCTATTTCATCGGCGAAGATACGCCGAAAATGGCCGGGGTGCTCGACCCCATGATTCCGGCAGGTTATCAGTACGACTTTATCAATGCCGAAGTGATCGAGCGCGATATGAAGGTCGTGGATGGATTGCTGACATTGCCGCACGGCACGCAATACCGGATTCTGGTATTGCCCAAGCTCGAAACGATGCGGCCCGAGCTGTTGAAAAAGATCAAACAACTGGTTGCCGACGGCGGTGTAGTACTCGGTCCCCCGCCGACCCACTCGCCGAGTTTGCAGAACCAGCCTGCTGCCGATGCCGCCGTAACGGAGATGGCGGCCGAGCTGTGGGGCGATGTGGACGGTGTGAAGGTTAAATCGGCCAAATACGGCAAGGGGATGATTCTCAATGGCCTGACGATGCAGGAAGCGTTCGGACTGATCGAGTGTGCACCGGACTGTCAGTTGCCCGAGGGTGTTCCGGTCCTGTACGGCCACCGCCAGGCGGGTGATATCGATATTTATTTCATTACGAACCAGAGTGACAAGCCGTTGCAGGTGGCACCCGTGTTCCGTGTGGGCGGCAAGCAGCCGGAGCTGTGGCTGCCGACCACCGGTACGACGCGCAAGCTTCCCGATTTTACGCAGCAAGAGGGAACGACGACCGTTCCGCTGAACCTCGACAGTTATGAAAGCGTGTTCGTCGTTTTTGCCGAACCTGTCAAAGCGGGTAAATCCCCTAAGGTGGGATCCGTGACGAATTATCCGTCCCCGGCGTTGCTGACCGAGATCAGCGGCCCGTGGAACGTATCGTTCGACCAGAAGATGCGGGGCCCGGTGAATCCGGTCGTGATGCCGCGTTTGCAGCCTTGGAACGAAATGCCTAACGATTCGGTTAAGTATTATTCGGGGACGGCGGTATATACCACCGGGTTCGATCTGGTCAAACTTCCGGCGAACGAACGGATATTGCTCGATCTGGGTAAATTGTCCGCGATGGGTAAGGTCTATGTCAACGGGCAATATGCCGGAGGCGTATGGACGACCCCGTACGAGCTCGATATTACGCAGTGGGTGAAAGAGGGGCGCAACGACCTGTGTGTCGAGGTGGTCAACACGTGGGTAAACCGCCTGATCGGCGATAGCCGCCTGCCTGCTTCGCAGCGCCGTACCTGGACTGTGGTCAACCCGTGGCGTCCCGATTCGCCGCTGCAAACTTCCGGTTTGCTCGGGCCGGTGCGGGTGACAGCCGTGGCGTACGAGCAATAAAATTAAACGGGACGGACCGTTTGCAATAGTTTTGTAATCCGGGTCGCTTGACTTGGATGTTAATGGAAAAAGAGGAGCTCGTCAATCGACGAGCTCCTCTTTTTCTGATTGTATTGATGAAAACTCTCCGCTGCAGATCCTTGCCGGATGACGGGCCTCCGGGGCGATCTTCGGAAGCGGAATATTGCGGTTACTGGTTTTGCTGTTTGTATGCGTCGGCTTTTTCTTTCATGCGGACCGCGCGTTTTTCGCTGTCGGGATGCGACGCGAACATCTTTTGGATCGCATTGGCCTTATCTCCCCCCGATTTGGAAAGTTCCACGAGTTTGTTCAGCGCATTCGACATCGCATAGGGATCGACGTTGTTCGCAATGCAGAAATCGAAAGCGTAATCGTCGGCCTGGCTCTCCTGTTTTTGCGAGAACTGTGCGCTGGTGAAAGCGGTGGTCAGTTCCCCCAATTGGGAATTCGAGAGTTTCGCGGCGGTGCTTCCTTCTACCGATCCGGCAGCGTTGCGCGCGGCCGAGGCGAGATAAGCGTTTTTCATCGCATCTTTCACGTCGGTATGTACGACATGGCCGATTTCGTGGCCGATGATCGCCATCAGCTCATCGTCGGTCATCAGGTCCATCAGCGAGCTGAAGACCCGGATGCTGCCGTCCCCGCAGGCAAAAGCGTTGACATCTATAACATCGTATACTTTGAAGTTGAGGGGCAGCCCGTCCACCTGGATGTGCTCGGTCAGTTTTTTCAGCCGTGCGCCGTATTCGGTCGTCTCGTCGGCAACCGGATTGTTTTCGTCCATCCAATCCACAGCCTCTTTGCTGAGCCGCGCGATATCGGCGTCGGAAAGCGTGATCGCTTTCACTACGTCGCTGCCGGCCTGAATGGCTTTGGCGGCATTGATATTACGGCCGCCGATGCGGATTTGTGCGGAAAGATCGGTATGCAGGGCCGTCAGCAACAGCGCTGCAGAGAACAAAAAAATATGTTTCATCTCTGGAAATTGGGTTAGCGGATTTGAATAAAGGTGTTTATTTTATTCGGCTGACACAGAGGTTGCAGGCGTTACGGACGTCTCTTTTTTCAGGGTCTCGTAGAATGCTGCGTACGCCGTATATATATAGGGAATCAGCCACAGGTAACCGATGCCGAACGTAATCGAGGCGAGAATAGCCCAGCCGATAAAGCTCAGTGACAGCAGGAACAGGTCCATTTTGTGACCGTCCATCATTTTCTGGCTGGCGGTGATTGCATCGCCGGCGGTCATTTCCGGGTTTTCGCGCAGGATGTAGAAGGTCATCGAATAGGAATAGGCCTTGATGATGCCGGGGATGACCAGCAGCAAGGTCCATAGCAGCGTATACACGAAAACGAGCAGGACAGCTCCGACCGTACGTGCGTACTGTTTGAACGGAGCGAAGAGTGCTCCTGCCTCGGGAAGTGTGCCTTTCGTAAAGAGGTCCCAACAGGCGTATAGCATGCCGATTGCGACGATGGATGCTCCGCCCAGATAGGCGATCAGATAGAGCAGTGCATTGACCCGTGACAAAGAAACGGCAACGCCGAGCAGAATGCAAAAAACGAGCGATGTAACCACGGCGGGTGTCCATTTGCCTCTTAAGGCCTCGTAGGCTTGGTTCCGGAGAACGGTAGGTCTGAAATTTTCGGTCATAATCTTTAATGTATTGGGTGAATCGAATATGTGTTCAGGTTATATGGCGTTTGCAGTTTAAAGTCAGAGGCTATTGGTAAAATATGTTTGTGTCGCGTGTCCGCAGTGCTGAATGGTGCTGCAAAGATAAAGGATTCCGGGTTAACGGCGTTCGCCGGGATTGTCGGCCGGTTTCGACAGAAATTTCCGGATTTCGCTGATCTCTTGCCGGAGTTGTTCGATGTCCCGGCTCACGGCATCGTGCCGCTCCGGGATATTTGCGGACAACAGGCACTTGACTTCCCATATTTCCGCGATTTCATGTTCCATTAGATTGCGGTCGGGATATTGTCCTTTGTCGGGATTGTCGCACGTGCAGGCGATGAATTGGTAGTCGCCCAGCCGGTTCTTGATTCGGCTCAGGTGCGGATTCCCTCCGGTATCGATGACCAGGTAGAGCTGTCTCTCCCGAATCTCAGGCCAGTCGTTGCGTCCGACCTGTGCCGTTACGACGAAATCCCCCTCCCGAAGTGTCGGGGCCATGGCTTCTCCGCGTACCCGGATACATTTGTGCGGCCCCTCTCCGATCACCCCGGCCGGAAGGCGCAGGATCGGCGGTAGTTTCCGCGGGGCATCCTCCGACCTTTCGGAATTCTCTGCCGCAGTTTCGAGCGTTTCGACCTGCAGTTCGTCAGGCAGGGCGCCGTCGCGCGTGCCTTCGTAGAGCAGGCGGTTGTCATTTACACGGATGACGCGATAGGTGAGGTTGCCGTAGCCGGCCGGAACGGTCGTTGGAGAAACAGACCTTCCAGCGTCGGGTGCGGTGGCTGCCGGATTGCCGCTTGTCAGCATGTTGCCGTTGCCGGTGAGCAGCCAGACGGGATTGATATCCGGATATGCGGATAGAATATTCTCTAATTTGTCGGTGCCGATCGCACCGTTGTTCTTGAGCGCTTTGCCGAATGCGGCGTTCGACATTCCTGCTTCCCGTTCGAAAGCGGCGATGGTAATGCCTTTCGCGTCGATATATTGTTTCAGTCGCTCTAAAATCATCCGAAATTAGTAAAAATTCTAAAAACAGGCTTGAAGGTAGATAATATTCTATTATATTTGTGTCCGGGACTGAACAAATGTACGAAAATTTTCAGTCGCCCGGCCCTGTCAGTCATGTAAAAAAACGAGAATGAGAAGCCTGCAGTTTGATTTGCCCGATGCGAATTTGTCGGAATTGAAACGGATCACGGGATTGATCCGTCAGTGTGCTTCACCCGATATGATCGTTCTTTACGGCCGTTATGCGGGCGGTACGTTGGCCAGCGCTTTGGGCGGTTATGAATTGTTGTTGCTGACCGCAAAGAACCCTCCAGCCGCAACCGAAGGGGTGATGCGCTTTCTGTGCGAATTTTTCCCCTGTGAACAGCGTGTCGAGCGGTATCTTGCCGTGCAAAGCCATGCGATCGGCTTGGTTACGGACCTGCTGCCCCGCAGCTATTTCTTTTATAAGGTGTATCAGGAAGGGGTGCTGCTTTATGATAACGGGGTTTGCCGGTTTCCCCGACAGGTCCGGTTCAAACCTGCACTCGTGTTCAAAAGGGCTGTTTCCGATGCGGAGCGGTGCCTCGGATTGGGCAGCGGATTTCTGAACGAGGCGCACCGGCAACTCGATGCACAACAGTTGCGGTTGGCGGCGTTCGGACTGTTTCACGGGTTGCGCCAGTTTTTGATGGCTGTGGCCTGGGTGCATTTGGGGTTTTTGCCGGGGGCGGACAATCTGACTGCACTGTTCTGTTGCCTTCGTCATCGTTCGGCTGCGCTGAACCGGGAACTCGATATCGGGGTGCCGGAGAACAAGCGTTTGCTGCGCCGGATGGACAGGTTGTGCAACCGTCAGGCTTATTTCGGACAGCGTTTCGAGATGGGAGTGTCCGAATTAGCCGGATACCTGGATCGTTTGCAATCCGTCCGGCTCGTCGTGTCGGCCGAATGCACGGACAGGATAACTTTCTACGACCGGTTGCGTTTCGATTGATATCCTCAGGCGCTATTTTCCGGCAGATAATCGTTTTATCTTTAGCGGATTCGGCATCAGGGCATAGGCAATGCTGACCGGGAGTGTTTTCAGGGTCAGGCAGAGGAAGGTATTTAAAGCAATAAGCCCGGTAATCTAGATTTTAGATTACCGGGCTTATTGTGGTCCCCGTGGGGCTCGAACCCACGACCCCAACATTAAGAGTGTCGTGCTCTACCAACTGAGCTAGAGAACCAGCATTGCGGTTATTGTGGGTGCAAAGATAAGGGTAAAATCCTTTTTATGCAAAAAATATTTATGAAAAATTCATTTTCACCGGCTTCCTTGGCGGTCACCCTTACGTGCCGGACGGGTCGGACACTCTTTTGGCAATGCGCCAGATAGACAGCGAACGGGACGGATGAAAATCCGTCCCGTTCGATTATTGCGGCATCGCCTATTCTATTCGTATTCGCCGCTTTTGAGCATCGAAACTTCACGCGGGGTGAGGAAACGCCATGCACCGCGTTTCAAACCCTTTTTGGTCAATCCGGCGAAGTAAACCCGGTCGAGCTTCTGTACCGAATAACCGAGCGCTTCGAAAATGCGGCGCACGATACGGTTGCGGCCCGAGTGGATTTCGATTCCGATCTCTTTGCGGGAGTCGCTTACATAGCTCACCTCGTCGGCATAAATCATCCCGTCTTCGAGCTCGATGCCGTCGGCGATGCGCTGCATATCCTCTTCCGAAAGCGGTTTGTCGAGAGAAACCTGGTAGATTTTGCTTTTCTTGTAACTCGGATGGGTCAATTGGCGCGTCAAATCGCCGTCGTTGGTAATCAACAGTACGCCCACGCTGTTTTTGTCGAGCCGTCCTACTGGGTAGACCCGTTCGGTGCAGGCGTTTCGGACCAAGTCCATAACGGTTTTGTCTGCGTGGGGGTCTTCGAGCGAAGTGACGTATCCTTTGGGCTTGTTCATCAGGATGTAGACGTGTTTCTCGCCGTGGATCACTTCGCCGTTGAAGCGGACTTCATCGCTGGGGTAGACCTTGGTGCCCAGTTCCGATACGACCTGGCCGTTGACGCTTACCACTCCGGCCGTAATCAGGTCGTCGGCCTCGCGACGCGAGCAGATGCCCGAGTTTGCGATAAAGCGGTTGAGACGGACGGCTCCGGATTGCTTGGGTGCTTCGAAGCGCGGATAGTTCGTGGAGTCGTATTTCTTGAAGCCTTTGTGATTCCCGTATGCGCGTTGGCCGCCTTCCCGACGGTCGCCATATCCGCTGCGGCGGTCGCTGTAGGAGCCCCTGCGGTCGTCTTTGCGGAACGGGCGTTCCCCGTCACGGGAGTCGCGGCTGTCTCTGCGCGGGGCGTTGTCCTTGCGGTAAGCGTCTTTACGGAAAGAATGCTCTCCGTCGCGGGAATCTTTGTGATAGGAACGGTTCCCGCCGCGGTCGTTTTCGCTGCGGTTATTGCGGTAGGGCCGCTCTTCATCCCCATAACTGCTGTAAGGCTTGTCGTTTTTACGGAACGGTTTGCCGGAACGGCGGTCGTCATCTCGTCCCGGATGATCGTCGTCCCGGCGGAAACGGTCGTTGTAACGAGCCGAACCGTCGTCTTTGCGGCGGTTGTCGCGTGTGAAGTTGGGGTTGAACGAACGGCGCGGAGTTTCATTTTCCTCGCGGGGCGTGTTGCCCAGACGCGGGCGGCGCTCTTTGCGCTGGTCTTTCATAAACTCGGAAGGCGAGTCGTAATCGTTGCGGCTGCCCGAGTCATCGCGACGGGGGAAGCTTTTGCGGGCGGGTTTCTCACTGTGGCTTTCGCCGGAGAAACGTCCCTTTTTCTCTTTCGGATCGAATGTTTTCATCGGTGTTTTCTCAGTTGGCTTTACGGGTTGAAATCTGAAATCATAGCGGCGGAAGTCCTCCTTATTGATTAAAGAGATGCAAAAGCCCCGCCGAAAGTTCGAATTTGCCTGTAAAAGTGCTCAAAGGTATCGCTATTTTTCGCAAATTCCATACCTTTGATAATCTTTCCGTTTTATCCGTGGTATAATTTGCCGGGGAACGTAGTCGGCGCGGCATCCGGTTCTGTCTCAGCGGACAGGGGGGGCAGGCCGGCATGGTATGAAACGAACGACTTAAAATTCGAGTACGATGAAATACGATTTTGACGAGGTAATCTCCCGCGAGGGAACGAATTGCGAGAAGTTGGATGCGAGGGAGCGGCTTTACGGGCGCGGCGATGTCATTCCGTTGTGGGTGGCCGATATGGAATTCGCTGCGCCGCCGGCAGTCCTGAATGCGATCCGTAAACGGGCCGAACATCCGATCCTGGGCTATTCCTATCGCAGCGATCAATATTGGAATTCCATCATCGGCTGGGTCGAACGTCGCAGCGGATGGAAAATCAAGGGGGAGTGGCTCGACTTTACACCCGGTGTCGTGTCGGGAATTGTTTTTGCATTGCGTGCTTTCACCTCTCCGGGGGACGGGGTCGTGATCCAGCCGCCTGTTTACCATCCGTTTGCGCGACAGGTACGCCTCAATGACCGAGTGGTGGTGAACAATCCGATGCGTGAAGTGCAGGGGCGCTTCGAGATCGATTTCGAAGATCTCGACCGAAAACTTTCCGGTGCGAAAATCTTTCTGATGTCGAATCCGCACAACCCTACGGGCCGTGTTTTTACGCGCGAGGAGTTGATCCGCATCGGCGAGTTGTGCGTGAAGCACGACGTGTTGATTTTATCCGATGAAATCCATTCCGATCTGGTATTCGACCCGCACCGGCATCTGCGTATCGCGGCACTCGACGAGCGGTTTGCCGCCCGTACGCTGACCTTTATCGCTCCGAGCAAGACTTTTAATCTGGCGGGACTTTCGACTTCGGTCGTGATCACGCCGAACCCGACGCTTTATCGGCGGTTACACGACGAATTCAATAAGCTCCATGCCGATCAGGGGAATATTTTCGGTACGGTTGCACTCGAGGCGGCTTACACGTATGGTGACGATTGGCTCGATCAGCTCCGGGTCTATTTGAAGGGCAATATCGATTTCGTCTGCAATTTCCTGCACGAACGCATCCCGTCGGTACGGTGTACCCCGCCCGAAGGGACTTACCTGATGTGGCTCGATTTCCGGGAGTGGGGCATGACGCATGAAGAGGTGTACCGTTTCCTGATCGATAAAGCCGGCTGGGGCGTCAACGAGGGTTCGATGTTCGGTGAAGAGGGCCGGGGTTGGATGCGCATGAATGTCGCGACGCAGCGCAGCGTGATCGAGCGGGCGATGGAACAGCTTTATGCAGCCTGGAAAACACTTCGGGCGGAAGGGAAAGCCCGGTAGTGGGTTGTCGGCACAATTCCTGTGATCGGGGGTGTGCTTGGCTTAAGAGTATTATAAGAAAATAAGAGCGATCGCGGAAAATTGCCGTTTCGGGAGTCTTGCCAGGGTCGGGTGCAACGGTTACCATGTACTCAATTGATAATTGATAAGGGGGATTAATTTATGGATGCAAAAAATGAAATGATCCGTAAGGGAGGAACACTGTTGGATGCGTGTGAGGTGATTACGGTGGCTTCTGTGGATGGTAAAGGCTATCCGCGTCCGGTTCCTGTGGTGAAATTGGCGGCCGAAGGATGCGGTCAGATTTGGTTTGCAACCGGGGCCGGTTCACGTAAAACTGCACAGTTCCGGGCCAATCCGAAAGCAGGAGTGAGCTTTTTTGCCGGACATGACAGTGTCGTGCTGACGGGGTTTATCGAAGAGGTGCCCGATCCTGCACGACGTGCTTTCTGGCAGGATTGGATGCTGGAGCATTTCCCGCTGGGGGCGGACGATCCCGAATATTGCCTGTTGAAATTTACGGCCCAGTGCGGAACGTTCTGGATCGGCGGCGAATTCGTGACGTACGACCTGTAATCCTATCCTTGTTACAACAGATATGTTCCGGGCCAAACCATGACGTAACACAAGAGACTTCAATAGTACGGCAACGGGCTTGCAAGAACAATAAATACCCCCGGCCATTCGGCCGGGGGTATTTATTCGTGAAAGTGCGGACATTCACATTCGGACGGGTAAACGGGTGCTTGGATTATGGTGAGCCCGTATACTGTCAGTCCTTTGCTGCCGTCGGATTACTCTTTTTGATGTCTTTGATCCGGAGTTGGGCGAAAACGGCGCCGCGGTAGTGATTCTCGACCACCGAATAGCAGACGTCGATACTCCTGCCTGTCCGGACATATTCATAGAGTTTCGGCTGCTGGAACGCAATGGCCGGGATCACCGTATTGGGCTTTTGTCCCTGAATCAGATCCATCTTGAGGTGTTCCCGTTCGGCACCGACCAGCCGCGCATCGCCCCGGTTGCTCACATTCCGTGTGACGAATACCGGCGCGGTATTGCCCGGGCCGAAAGGCTGGAAACGGGCCAGCGTCGCGCGGAAATGGGGCGTGATATCGCTGAAGAGCAGTTCCGAATCGATATCTACCTGCGGGATAAGCATTTCCGGATCGATGTGCTCCTCGACATAGTCGTTGAAGCGCTTCGTGAACATCTCGACGTTTTCGGGCTTCATCGTCATACCCGCCGCATACATGTGTCCGCCGAAATTTTCGAGCAGGTCGGCGCATGATTCCACGGCCTGGTAAAGGTCGAATCCCGGGACGCTGCGGGCCGAACCCGTCACGAATCCGTTGCTCATCGTCAGCACGACGGTGGGGCGGTAGTAGGTTTCGATCAGCCGCGAGGCGACGATTCCCACGATCCCTTTCATCCACTGAGGGTTGTAGATCACGGTGCTTTTGAGCTCCTTCATTTGCGGATGGTGCTCGATAAAATCGTGCGCCTCCTGCGTGACGCTGCGGTCGATGTTTTTTCGATCCTGGTTGCTGCGGTCGATAAAGGCACCGTATTCGGTGGCCACCTCTTCGTCGCGCGCCACCATCAGATAGACGGCCGAATGGCCACCCGAAGGCGCCGCGTTTTCACCTTCCGCATCGACCTCCATACGGCCCGCGGCGTTGATGCGCGGCCCGATCTTGAAGACGATGTCGTCGATCGTGATCGCATGCTTCTCCAGTCCGCAAATCTTAATGATCGACTGCAGCCCCTTGCCGGGCTTTTCGTTCAGGCGTTTGAGGCCGTAATAGGCCAAAATCCGGTTTTCGCCCACCAACGGGACGATGTCCGAGGCGATGCTCACCACCACCAAGTCCAACAGACATTCCACTTCCGAGAAAGGCAGCCCTTTGTAAAGGCAGTATCCCTGCAACATCTTGAATCCTACCCCGCAACCCGACAACTCCTTGAATGGATAGGGGCAGTCGGCCCGTTTGGGATCGAGTACCGCCACCGCTTCGGGAATCTTTTCTCCCGGCAGGTGGTGGTCGCAGATGATCATGTCAATTCCCCGCTCCTTCGCGTAAGCCACTTTTTCGGTCGCTTTGATTCCGCAATCGAGGGTGATGATCACCCCGACGCCTTTGCGCTGGGCATGGTCGATCGCCTTGTACGAGACGCCGTACCCTTCGGTGTAGCGGTCGGGGATGTAGAACATCAACGCTTTGTGACCGAGCCGGCGCAGAAACGAATAGACCAGGGCCACAGCCGTGGTGCCGTCTACGTCGTAATCGCCGTAAACCATGATGCTCTCGCCCCGGCTGAGGGCCAGATCCACCCGTTCGACCGCCTTCCGCATGTCTTTCATCAGGAATGGGTCGTGCAGGTTTTCGAGCTTGGGATTAAAGAATTGCCATGCTTCCTCTTCTGTTTCGATGCCACGCTGAACAAGCAGGTTGGCAAGGACCGGAGGAATCTCCAGCGCGGTGGCCAGTCGGGCCACTTTAGCCGGTTCCCCCTGCTCCTTGAGAACCCATCTTTTTTCTGCTGACATAACTTTATTTATTTTAATTCGATTTTTAAAATCTCGCCAAAGTGCGCAGTAAAGCGCTGCCCCACCTCTTCGAGCGACGGCTTCAGCCCGGTTTCTCGCTCGATGGAGGTCACTCCCTTGTCGGTAAAACCGCAGGGGTTGATGTGGGAAAAGTAGTTCAGGTCGGTCGTGACGTTCAGCGCGAACCCGTGCATCGTCACGAAATGCGATGCTTTTACACCGATCGCACAGATTTTGCGTGCACGGGGCGTATGCGGGTCGATCCAGACCCCGGTGGCTCCTTCGAGCCGGCCGGCCGTGATGCCGTAATCGGCTACGGTGCGGATAACGCTCTCCTCGAGCGAAAAAATGTAGTCGCGCAGGCTGACCCCGATCCGTTCCAGATCGAGAATCGGATAGCCTACCAACTGGCCCAGCCCGTGGTAGGTAACATCGCCGCCGCGGTCGGTACGAAAGTAGGTAGCGCCGATTTTAGCCAGGAACTGCCCGTTGACGAGCAGGTTCGACTCGTGGCCGCTTTTGCCCAGTGTGTAGACGTGGGGATGTTCGACCAGCAGCAGGTATTGCTCTTCGGCCGATCCCTGCTGTTTCTGCAGCAGGAGCTGTCCGAAGAACCGCTTCTGTATCTCCCACGCTTCGGAGTACTCCGTGCGGCCCAGATTCTTTATGCTAACGTACTCCATCGGTGTTTTGTTATTGTTCGGATCGGACCGCTGCGCGGCATGTGCCGCCCGCGACCGCGTCGGATGAATGTTCCGCACCCGCTTTGTTCTCTTCCCGGCAGCGTTGCATGGCCCGTTCGGCCATGTACGAAGAGCGTACCATCGGGCCGCTTTCGACATAGGTGAAACCGCGCCGGAGCGCTGCTTCCTTATACCACGCGAATTTTTCGGGGGTGACGTACTGCGCTACGGGCAGGTGTTTGAGCGTCGGGCGCAGGTATTGGCCGATCGTGAGAATCCGGCAGCCGTTTTCCAGCAGGTCGTCCATCGTCGCGAGGACTTCCGCTTCGCTTTCGCCGAGGCCCAGCATCAGGCCGCTTTTGGCCGTGGCACCCCGGCCGGCGATGTGTTTCAGTACGTTGAGGCTGACCCCGTATTTGGCGCGCGAACGTACTTGCGGCGTGAGGCGTTCGACCGTCTCGATGTTGTGCCCCACGATGTCGGGCGCAGAGGCGAGAACGATATCGATCAGTTCTTCCTTGCCGTCGAAATCGGGGATCAGTACCTCTATGGTGGTATCGGGGTTGGATTCCCGTACGGAACGCACGGAAGCGGCCCAATGGGAGGCACCCCCGTCGGGCAGGTCATCCCTGTCCACGGAGGTAATTACGCAATGCTTCAGTCCCATCAAAGAGACCGAACGGGCGAGCTTGCGCGGCTCGTCGCTGTCGGGTGGTAACGGTTTCCCGGAGGCTGTTGCACAGAACTTACACGAACGGGTGCAAATTTCTCCCAAAATCATGAAAGTGGCCGTACGCCGACTCCAGCACTCCGCCTGATTGGGGCACCTGCCGCTGCTGCAGATCGTGTGGAGTCCATGCTCCCGGACGATATGAGCTACCTGGCTGTACCCCTCGTTGTTGTGGAGTCTTATCTTGAGCCAATCGGGTTTTTTATGTTTCGTTACCTCATCATGCTGTATGGGCATTTTAGGTTTTATTTACTTTCCAACTGGTACAAATGTAACGATTTTTTTGATATTATTTTAACTCCGTATCCGAATCGTGTGGAAATTGGTTCACAGCGGGTTTTCCTGTTGTTTATCCCGCAGAATATCGTTATTTTTAACCGTATTAACCCTAACCTCTCCCACTGACTTTATGAGAACACTGTTGACATTGGCCTGCCTGGGGCTGGCTATCCAGCCGCTTGCGGCGCAAAATCCCCAAAATCCGCTTACGGCACAGACTTCCGCCGAATCGGGAGTTATCGGTACACCAGCTGCTGTCGAAGCGAACTATTCGGTGACCAAGGCGGTGCCCGAAGATGCACGCCGTGTCCGGCTGAATATCCATTTCGACAATAAAAGCACTGCGATTCGCCCAGGAACCGTCCGGGTAATCGTGCGCGATCCGCAGGGAGTAGCCTGCCACGAGAGTTCCGCCCCGTTTGAACTGAAACCGGGCGACGGGAATATCTTTTCGACCGATGCGGTGCTGCAAGGCGATCGAGATTATACGGTCGACTATACATTTACGGGCCGGGACGGTCAATCCGCAACGGGCAGTTTTGTGTGGCGGACCGAGCCGGTCAACTTTTTCTATGCGTTCACGACTCCGCACCGCATGACGGTCGCGTTGCCCGACAGTAGCGACAAAACGCTGCTCGATGCCGAGGACGGCAAGCTGACCGTTTCGTGGACCTATGACAACCTGGACTTCTACCCTTATGATTCGATGCGTGAGATCAAAGCGAACTGGCGTATCGAGATCGTGCCGCAGTTGAACGGCCGGCCGTTCGGTCACAGCACCTGGACGCGGGCGATGGGCTGGCTGCCGGTGCTGGAAAACCGTTATGAACGGGATGGCGTATCGGTGCTGCTCGAGGCTGCGGGCGGTGAAAAAGCAGGGATCATCCGGGTGACGGCCTGCAACAGCACCGACCAGCCGCAACAGGTGCGGCTGCCGGTCGTCTGCCCCAAAAATTTCAAAGGCTACAATCCCGGTTGGATCGATCCGACGCTGCCGACCGATCATTTGTTGGCGGGGTGGGATGCTCCGGCGGACAAGGTGGTGGTGCTGGGACTCGGTGCCGCTGCTTACCCGCTCGATCCGGTGATGAATACGCAGGTGAACATGGAGTGGACGGTCGCACCCGGCCAGACCCGCACGGGTTGGCTGATCCGTCCTTACGACAGCTATGTGCGAAACGGGGATGTCGAAAAATTGCGTGCTACCGACTGGGCGGCCGAATATGAGAAGGCGGTCGGCGTGTGGGAGGAGCTGCTTGCTCGTGCGAGTCGGGTGATCGTACCCGATCAAAGGGTCGTGAACGCCTATTATGCCGGATTGTCCGATATTTTCATCATGCGCGAGCCGGTCGGCCGGGGGTATATCGCCATTGTGCCCGGGACGAACGGTTATCGCACGGGCCCCAATGCGTTCGAGTCGTCGATCGCCACCATCGCTCTCGATCAGGCCGGACTGCATGACGAAGCCGAGAGCGGTTACCGGGTGAACTGGGATTTGCAGACGCCCGAGGGCGATTGGACCGAGCCGGGCGGATGGGGACACCTGATGTGGGCCGGGGCGGGTTACAAGGCCTGGTCGCTGATGGAACATTTCGCCCATACACGCGATACGGCTTTCCTGAAACGGCGCTATCCGCAATTGCTGGCTAATTCGCGCTGGCAGCATGAACAGCGCAAAAAGACCAAGATATTGCAGCCCGACGGCACGCGCCCGCTGACATGGGGCCTGATGCCGCGCGGGATGGGCGACGGAGGGCTGCGGAACGACGGCAGTCACTACGGTATTTACTATACGCACAACATTTGGCCGGTATATGCGGATTCGCTGGCTTACCGCGCGGCGCTGATTCTGGACAAAACCGACGATGCCCGCGAACTGAAGCGGATTTACGATGAAGCGCGCGGAGACCTGTTGACGGCGATGGAACTCGGGGCGGTTACGGATTCGGCCGGGAACCGTTACCTCACTTCGATACCGGGCAAAGCGACCGGAACGGGAAGTTGCTGGGGGCTGTTGGCGTCGGTTTATCCGACCGGATTGCTGCCGGCCCGCGATCCATTGATGGAGAATACGATGAATCACTATAAGAAACGCGAAAGTCCCGGCGGGTTGCCGGTTCACACGGGATGGATGGCCGACGGTATGTGGGTAGCCATTACGCTGAACGATTTCGGCCAGGTACACCTGATGCGCGATGAGCCGGACCAGGCCAACGCTTACCTGTATGCGGTGCTGAACCACGCTACCCCGTTTTATTCGTGGTGCGAAGAGCGCGGGCAGTTTCCGGGCGCAAAACAGATTTCGGGGGACCTTCAGCATTTGTGGACGCCCGAGGCTGTGGTGCGGTTTATGCGCGATATGTTGGTGATGGAACAGGATAATGTGTTACATTTGGGGCGTGGTATTGCACGGGGCTGGCTCGGCAGCGGGGAGGAAGTGGGCATCGAGCGCGCTTCGACCCGTTTCGGGGATCTTTCGTACCGGATGCGTTACGACAAAAAAAAGGGGGCAATCGTCGGACGGATCGATTTTCCGACAGACGGCGCACCGGTACAAACCGTAGTCCATTGCCTGTTGCCCGATGGGATGAAGGTCGTCAAATGTTCGGCCGGCGTCCCGCTCCGGGATGGTTCGGGTTTCCGGATCGCGGCGGGCCGCGCAGCGGTCGATTTCGTGGCGAAGGTCAAATAGCGGCGGTGCGAAATCAAACGGGACAGCCGGAGAATGTTTTTGGGGAAGCGCTGGACCCAAAATAAAGCGGGCGTTTCCGCGTTTCGGATAATAAGGCCAAGAGGCAGGTATGTTCTTGGCGGGCAGGATAAAATACAAAAGAGATGCTTATGAAGCGGGTATTACGATGGGTTTGTTGCGCGGCATTGTGTGTGCTGGCGCTCTCCGAAGCCGGGTGGGCCAATGACAAAAAAGAGGGCCAGACCTTCACGCAAAAACAGCCGGAGAACTATTATCTGGCCGGAGCCGTTCCGGAAGTAAACGGTAAAGTGGTGTTCCGCCGGGAACTCGAGTTGCCGGGGTGGTCGCAGGACCAGATTTTCGATAAGGTGAAAGAGTGGCTCGTCCGTTCCGAGCAACAGGATCAGGATATTATTCTGAATCGCAATATCGTGCGTGAAGACAAAGCCAAAGGCGAGATCTACGTGCAGAACCAGGAGTATCTGGTTTTTGTCGATCGGGGTCTTTCGCTCGACCGGGCGGATTTTTCATTCCTGCAACGTTATATCTGCTCTCCGGGGAAATGTGTCCTGGAGGTTTCACGCCTCAAATACGTCTATGATAATGAGACGCATATGGCGGAGGGGTGGATTTCCGACGATTACGCGCTGGATAAAAATAAAACCAAAGTCTATCCCGGAGTGCGCCGCCAGCGTATTAAAACGGTGGATCGCGTGGATGAACTGTTCGCCGGACTAACCGGATCGTTCATGGTTTTACAGCTTGCACAAACTCCGGTTCAAGCCGGGATGACGGGGGCGCCGAGCGTCATGTTCCCCGCTTCGCAAACGGCTCCGGTACAGTCCGGTCAGGTTCCTGCCGCTCCTGCGGCAACGGTTCCCGCTCCTGCTCCGGTTGAAGGGGCTGTCGCAACCGCTCCGGCAGTCGTTCCGCCCGCTGTTCCCGAGAAAAAGGGGCATTGGGTGGCCGAAACGCCGCTGCCTTTGCCCGAAACACAGACGGAACCGGCTGGCCTCGCTGACACCCAAACCGGTGAAGGGACGGCATTACCCGGTTATAAGCGTATTGCCCCGCAGCAGATTCCCGGCAATATCATCAAGATGCTGAACGATAACTGGATGTTGGTGACGGCAGGGAATGACGCGAAGTTCAACATGATGACGGCCAGCTGGGGCGGTTTGGGCGTGTTGTTCGGCAAGCCGGTGGCTTTCTGCTTTGTTTCGCCGCTGCGTTATACCTGGCAGTTACTCGATAAAGGGGATACCTATACGCTGTCGTTCTATACCGAAGCCTACCGGGATGCATTGCAGATTTGCGGGACGACTTCGGGCAGCGATACCGACAAGGTAAAGGCGACGGGACTGACTCCCGTCACGACTCCGTCGGGCGCCAAAGCTTTCGGTGAGGCGTGGATGGTGGTAGAATGCCGCAAACTGATGCAGCAGTCGTTGTCTCCCGGTGCGATTGTCGATTCGGCGGAACGTGCCAACTGGAATACGAAACCGCTCAATACGATGTTTATCGGGGAAATCATAAATGTCTGGATCAAATAACAGATAGCGCACAGGCGTTCCGAATGGCATTCCGGGGTTTGACGTCCGGAGTGCGGCCCGTGCCGCCCCGCAGCGGATGGAATCGGCTCGGGGCAAAAGTTGAAAAAGGAGACCGTCTGCTTACGACCGCAGCATTTGCGTTGGGCGATGCTCTGATCGGCGGACCGCTGTTTGCCAATGCGGAGGATGTTGCGGGTCTTTCCCGTGTTGATTTTCGGGGAACCGGAGAACCGCTTTTGGAGAAACCGAATAAAACCGTTAATTTTGCGGCGCTTCGAAGTCGAAGCCTGTAGGGTCCCGTAGCTCAGTTGGATAGAGCAACAGCCTTCTAAGCTGTGGGTCGGGCGTTCGAACCGCCCCGGGATCACGATTGTATTAAACGCCTGTAGGTATTGATCTACAGGCGTTTTTCGTTGCTGTCGCTTTCGGTTTCATCTTCGATGTCCGAAAATATAACAGATAACCTTGTAGAGATATTATTTTGCCGTCCGGGTGATATGGGGGGGGCAGTTGGGGTATAAAACGCTCGTCATTCAGCATTGAAAATAATGCTGACATTGCAGTGTAAGGATATAGAACACCAGCGGTACTCACCATTCTATCTTGGGCGTATATATTTGGTGTTTCTATTTAATCCTACAACTGCCTTCTATTCACTTTTCCTTTTACGAGGAATATTTTGAGTACATCATTGCGCGATATGATCGTATCTCCGGAATAACGAGGGTTTGTAGCGCGTAAAATGAAATATTGCCGATCCTCGGATAAATAAACATTCTTGATCGTGCGCAAATTATCGCAATTTGCATTGGTAATCACCAGATAAGGTTCGCCCCACAACATGGAATCGACATTGGTGATCTCTTTCACCAACACCACTTCTCCTGCAAAAAAATCCGGCTCCATGCTTTCTCCGAATACGGGAAACGCTGCTGTACAGTCATTCAAAGGAGGAAAGTCAATATAGTATTGCGGTATTTCAGGTGTATCGTGGAATGCTTCGGCAATGGAAGCAGTCACATCGATGTCGTAAAATGGGATGCTTGTATTCGACTTTAATTCTGTAGGGGATTCATGCTTCAGCATTTCGCCTTCGCCGGTGAGCAGCCAAGCGTTACTAATCTCAGGGAAAGCCGCGGATATTTTGTGAATTGTTCGTTCACTTATTTTGCGTTTCCCATTAAGCATTTCGGAAATCTGGCTGGGATTAAAATGTGCTCTTTCGGCGAATTCAACCTGAGATAATATAATCCGGTTCTTTTTAAGCCAATCTATTGCAGCCGTAAACCTCTCTATCGTATCGTCATGCATGTCTTGCGTGTTTTTTTTGTGAAAAAATAATTCACTTTTTATTTGCTAAATGTAAATTTAGTGTTTACATTTGCAATAACAAATAAGTTGCTAAACAAATGTAGCTAAAATAATGGAAAAGAGTATCCATGTACGCGGTGAAATCGACAAGCTCGAATTAGGTGGGGCGCCATTGGTAGTACCTAAAAGTGAATACAAAGTTCCCGGAATACGATCCGCTGCCGGAGGGTTAACCATTGACACCGGCAAAAAATTCAGGGTGAACGGAGATTTTTTAAAAGCTTAAGCAATGGACTTATTCACCCTCAAGCAAAACAGAATGGAACCGGCATCTTACCCGGGCGCTGGACGAGTTTAGCGATGCAATGCAGCGTGGCCACGGGGCGAAGAGAATACTTGAAAGCGAATAGCTGATAACAATGGCAAGACCTACAAAGAAAGGATTGGATTATTTCCCTTTTGATGTCGACTTTTTCGAGGACGAGAAAATAGCGGCCATATCGGGCGAGTTTGGACTGAAAGGGGAAATTGTAGCTGTTAAGCTGCTTTGTGCGATATACCGTAACGGGTATTTCATCTTGTGGAGTGACATGTTACGCTTGAAAATCCTGCGCGATCTTCCGGGCGTCAGTCCGGATCTTCTCGACAAAATAGTAAACCGCTTGGTCAGGTGGGAATTTTTTGATAAAGCCCTGTTTGATTCGGTGGGAGTCCTAACGAGTCGGGGGATACAGAAGCGCTACCTGTCCGTTGCCAGACGGCGCACCGGAACAGAGGAAATGCCCTATTTGGTAGTTGATGTCGACGGAAACCCCTTACAGTCGGAGTTATTGTCGACAGAAACGCCCCAAAGTAAAGTAAATGAAAGGAAAAAAAGAAATATTCCCCCTATAGTCCCCCCTTGCGGGGGAGGTAGGAAGGGTATTTTTCCAGAGGAACCGGGCAGTGCTATTCATGACGACCGCACGGAGGATGCAGTCCAAAGTGAAGCTGGTGTGTCAGCGGTGAAGCGTGCGCGCCGTCATCGATTCATGCCTCCGAGCGTTGGAGAGGTTGCGGTTTATTGCGAAAAACGCCAAAACGGTATCGACCCTCAATCTTTCATCGACCATTACAGCGCTGTTGGCTGGAAGGTGGGCCGTAGCCGCATGAGTGACTGGCAGGCAGCGGTTCGGACCTGGGAAAACAGGCGTAAAAAGGATCAATCGCACCACAACTCGGCTATGGATTACAAAATTCCGCTTTAGCTATGATTATCGTCGAAACCAAAACGCAGAAGCTATACGAGATTAGCCCGGCACGGTCGCACGGTGAGAACTATATGACCTGTCCGGTGTGCTCCGAAACCCGCAAAAAGAAGCGCGACAAGTGTTTCGTGTGGAATGCGGACAAGGGGGTCGGTCACTGCTGCCACTGTGACGCCACTTTTTCGTCCCGTACGCAGCTTACATCCCGTCAGTCGAAGGATTACGCCGTTCCGGTGTGGAAGAATAAAACAGGGCTTACGGATGGAGCCGTGAAATGGTTTGAGGGACGGATGATTTCGCAGACTACACTCCGGGAGATGCGGATCTATTCGGACAAGGAGTGGATGCCGCAGTACGGCAGGGATACGAAAGTGATTTGCTTTCCGTATTTCGTCGGTGACAGGCTCGTCAACATCAAGTACCGGGGGCCGCAGAAGTCGTTCCGGATGGTTAAGGGTGCAGAGTTGATTTTTTACAATTTCGATTGTATCGCAGCGTCGAAGGAATTGATTGTCTGCGAGGGGGAAATGGATGCACTCAGTTTCATCGAGGCCGGGTACAAGAATGTGGTTTCAGTTCCGAACGGTGCCGGGGCGACAGATTTAACGTACTTCGACAACTACGTCGATAATCTCGGTCACATCGAGCGGTTCTACATTGCCGCCGACTTCGACGAAGCGGGGCTGAAGCTGCGCAATGAGTTGGTGCGTCGGCTGGGCTCGGAAAAATGCCTGATCGTGACCTACAAAGGGCGCAAGGACGCAAACGAGCTGCTGATTGCCGAAGGTGGGCTTGCGGTCCGGGAAGTGATTGAGGGGGCGCAGGAGATTCCGATCCAAGGATATATAAATCTTTCCGAGCGTTATGACGATATTTTTGCCATGTATCGGCACGGGCTGCCGGAAGGGAACCGGACCGGCATTGCCGAGATCGATGAGGTGATCCGTTGGGAAGTGTCGCAACTCGCTGTGTGGACAGGCATTCCGTCGCACGGCAAGTCCGAAATGCTCGACATGGTGACAGTTTTGCTGGCGGTTTGCCACGACTGGAAAACGCTCTTTTTTTCGCCCGAAAATTATCCCATCCAAAGCCACTATGCGAAAATTGCGGAAAAGCTGATCGGAAAGTCGTTCAAACAGTCGGACATGAGCCGCGAGGAGTTCGACCGTGTATTCGACTACATCGGAGATCATTTCTTTTGGCTCGATCCCTACGAGGAACCTACCCTGGAAAACATTTTGGGCCGTGCAAAACAGTTCGTACAGCGCAGGGGAATCAAGCAGCTCGTGATCGACCCGTTCAACAGCCTGGAGCATAAACGGGACAGGAATGAAACGGGATCGGAGTATGTCGGACGGTTTCTTGACGAACTCTCGCGATTTGCAAAACGGTACGGTGTATTGGTCCATCTGGTCGCTCACCCGACAAAACTGGAGAAGCTCAGCAGCGGCATATATCCGCCGCCGACACTGTACGATATCAGCGGATCGGCCAATTTTTACAACAAGGCCGACTACGGATTGACGGTGTACCGTGATTTCGTGAATCACCGAACAAAGCTGATTCCGACGAAAGTGCGTTTCAAAAACTTCGGGCATCCGGTGTCGGAGGGCGTGCTGCTCCAGTACAACCCGCGCAATGGCCGGTATCAGGTCCCGCCGGGGGGCATCAACCTACTCGACAACTCCGACTGGCTGCAACCGCAGCAGCAGCAGCAGGCCGATTTTCCCAATGGCGAAACATGGACACCCGGCAGCGGCCTGCCGTTTTAAACCGATAAAAAAGAGCTTGTCGAGGCCATCCACTCACTACTACCCGCGCGATGGAGCGGGTGCTGATCTGCCGGAATATCGCCCTGGAGACGGGGCACGAAATCAAACTCCGCATCGAGGATGCCCGGTTGCGGAAGTGGTATGGCAATGCAGGGCGGGAGGAGCTGCAGGGGGCCGGATCGGTCAACCGGGATGCGTCGATTTGGGAAACGCGGTGCAAAGAGCAGCGGATCGATTACCGGACGATCTCCCCGACAGACAAGCCTGCGAAAATGAAGGCGACACCGTTCAGCCGCCTGACCCGGATGGCGCGAGACCGCATCAGAGCGCGGCAGGGATGCCGCAAGGCGGAAAATAAAACGGAGGGTGTCCGCCTCACCCTCCAACCTATTACTACTAACCCTGCCCCCGACTATGGAATCAAGGGCGATGCAAAAATAACAAAAAACCTGAAATATGGAGACCACCTACGAAAAAGAGCTATTCCGACAAATACGGGAAAGCGTACAAACCCCGGAAGATTTATTCGCCAGGTTGGCCGAACTCCGCATTTTGGATGAAACACGAATGCGGGCGCTTGCGGTCAGGGAGTGGATCAAGCAACAGAATCCCGTGTTAATACACGGCAGGCCAAAGAAAGGAATTTGCCGCCCGAATGGAGTAGTCGACACCATGTGGCAAGCCGCAGAGCATTTCAAGTGTTCTTTTGAAGCTATACGAAAATACTGGTACTACTATACAGACGTGAATTTTTAATGTTCCGGCACATGAAAAAGTTACTTTACCTATCCTTACTCGCAGCCGTGATTCTTGCCGCCTGTGAGCTCAACAAGAACAAGCCGGGCAAGATCGTCTCCGACCGTGTTCCCTTCGTCTATGCCACGTAAGAGGGCTGATCGGATCGGATGTGCTGGGATTTTACCGGTTGACGGTGGATTTTAAAACGTGCGAATTGAGATAAATTGTCCTAAAAGAAGAAATATGCAAAAAATCGTTGAAAGGTATGCAGCGGCATGTGGATTTTCCCTGGAGGAGATTATTGGAAGTAGCCGCAGATCGGATTTGTCGATTGTGAGACAACTGATCTGGAAAAGGCTGCGCGACCGGCATGCTTCCTGTGTAGAACTGACCCGGCTGTTCAACCGGCGTTCGCATAGCGTAATTGTGCATGGTATCCAGCGTGCCGAGGGGTTGCTTGAAATCGGGGACCGCAAAGCGCTCGGATACCAGAAGAGGATGGACGATGTCTAAAACTCATCCCTCTACTGTCTAAAACTCAAGGCTGTTTTCTGATTTTTTCGCTTATGGGCGACCTATTTTTGCTGATGGATAACAACCGCACGAACGGGTTTCTCCAATTGGATCAGATCGAGGTTTTTCCGGCCGGCCTGTAGTTTTTCACCTGGAGCGGTGAAGGCTATTCGCCCGGCTTTGCGGCGCTGAAAGTTCCTGCGGCGGAACCGGGTGGCGGCGCCTAAAAATAACCGAGGCCAAAACAGCGAAATAATGTTTCTCGACAGCATATACTTTACCTGCCGGGAACGGTTCTTACCAATCAATACATTCAATCTATGACTGTTTCTCCGAATACGATTATCGGGTCGCTCGTCTGGCGCACCCGCGAAGCGTTGAACCGCAACGCAGCCTTTCTGGACGCACTGGCCGGGTACTACTACGCCCCGAACTGTCTTGTGGACGGGAAGTTCGGTTTTTGGCACTTTCCCGGCACGCAGGCCGAAATTTCGGCGGTACTGCTTAAACTGGGAGAGGCCGTGAACGGGTCTATGCTGAAGTTTCCCGCCGTGCTGAATTTCCAGTCGATCCGCCAGCAGAGGAAGGGCGATGCGGTGACGCTCAACTACAACCTCGCCATTGCGGGTTCGGTGAAAAGCACGTGGACGACCCGGGAGCGCGAGGCCGAACTTTTCGAGAGGGTGCTGCGTCCGGTCTACGACGAATTTATGCGGCAGGCGGCCTTGTCGGGTTACTTCCTGACGGACTACGGCCTGCCTCCGCACGACTATTACGAGGTGTTCACCACGGGAGGCAATGCGGCGCAGATCAAAGACCTCTACGGCGAGCATGTCGATGCGATCGAACTGCACAACCTTTCGTTCGTGCTCAAGCCACTGTGCCGACGGCAGCTGGAACGGATCGCGACGGAGAACGACCGGGTGACGGAGAATATTGCGGATCTCCTGTCCGTCTGAACCTTTTCACCAAATCAATATTTTATTCATTCCTTAAAACCAAATTATTATGTTAGGATCAATCAAAAGCAACTGCGGCGCGATGGGAACCCCCTACACGGGTATCGGCAGCTGCCCCAAGAAAGAGGGCAAAGTATCGGCGCTGCTCATTACGGGCAAAAACGCCCTCTATCCGATGGAGTCGGAGGATTTCGTGTCGGGCCTGTCGGGGTATGTCACCACGGCCGATGCGCTGAAGATGTATCCCATCAAAGGCGTGGTCGGCATGACCATCAACGGCGGAGAGGTCAATGCGCCGGACCTGGGTACTTACGGCGGGCCGGTTCCGACCAACCTCACGGCAAAGAACATCGCCTACCAGGTCGATGCGGGCGACTGCCTCTACAAAGAGATTTCGAAGTTCAACAAACGCAAAATGCGCGTGCTGCGGGTCGACGACGAAGGGTTCGTGTACGGTACCGTAGTGGTGCGCGACGGCAAGAACTACTTTGCCGGTTTCGAGGCTACGCTCTACGCGGTGCGGACCCCGACCGACGGCTCGACGGCCTACAACCTTTCGCTGTACGCCTATTACACGCCTTCCAACGAGTCGGAGGAGAAGAACATGCACGCCTTCGAGGTGGGCCTGCCCAACGTGCCGGACGGCCTGATCGGCGTAGCGCTGAAGGCCGGTGCGACCGGGACCGCTTCGGTAGTGACCGCCTGCGGCGGCGAGGATATTACCGCAGAGTACGGCGACAAGTGGAAAGCCAATATGTTTATCAACGATTCGGGCACGGCGGCGACCACCGCGACGTTCGACTCGGCTACCGGACTGCTGTCGATCGCCCCTGCGGGCAAATACCGTGTGGCATCCGCCAGCGTCCTTGAGGCGGGTGACATCCTCGGTCTTGACGGCGTCGGGGAGTACGCCGACGTCAGCGCGTCCGCATAATGAAGGTCAGAATCGGGACGTTCTCGATCGATTTCAACGAGGAGGCCATTCGCACGGCGAAAAAGGAGGCTTACATCAGGGACACGGCCCGCAGCCTCGCCTGGACCGGACTCGACGAGAAAACCCTAACGCAGCGGATCACCGAAGTTTACGAGACGGTGAAACCTCCCAGGAAGAAAATCCAACCTTCTTCATAAATGACAGCCGGAGGGTGCGGCGGCTTTCGGGCCTCGCACCCTTTGCCACATTGGCTCCCCGATGTCGCCGCTGGAAGAAAGGCCTGTGAGACGGTTGGGCGAACAGCATGTTGCGACTGCGTGCTGAAACAGGTTTCCGGTCGGGAACGCGGTTGCTTCCGGGGGCGTTTCGGAAGATGATTGATAAGGATTGAGGATTTGGATGTATTGTAAATTCGGATTATGGCCTGCGGATGCTTCAAACACAAGGATAGCGAATATTCAAAAACAAAGAGGCTGGCGGAACGTCTTGCCGGTCTCGAAAAAACGGACTATGTCATTTACGAACAGGATGGAAAAATCTACTGCGACCGCAAAGAGTGCTGGACCAAAGCCGGGAAGCCCGGACGGGTCCGGGAGTTCATATACGCTGTATGACAGCTGCAACAAATGCCCGCTGAGGGCCTATATCGAGATGGTGTGTAACGATAACCTGCGGGCGCTGGTGATCGGGGGGAATCCGCCCGAAGAGGTGCTGCAAGAGGTCCGCATGGCGCTCGTTGCAGAATTTCACGAACTCTCGGAGGATGCGCTCTCTTCTTCGCTGAACAACCGCGCCCGGCAGGTGACGCTGTGCAAGGTGCAAATATTGGGGCTTACTCTGGCCACCCGGTTGTTGGCCGAAGGATCGGTGAAGGAAGCGTTGGGATACCTGAATAAAAACGGAATCCGGGTGGTTTCCGCGCCTGAAAACGAGGAAGGGTGGAAGCGCCTGGCCGGGAAGATCGAAGCCAAAATACGGGCCCTAAAGGTCAAAATACGCGAAGCAGTGAAACAGTATTCGGCTATGCTCGACAAGGAGAAGGGCGGGAAATATACCCCGAAGGACTTTAACGATCAGTTGGTATTGCTGAGCAAACATGCCGGGTTCCGGCTGACCGTGGATATTTCGCTGGCCGAGTACGCCGGTTATCTGAAAGACTATAAAAACGCATTGAAATATGGCAAGTACGACAAGTAACACCGATCTGGTGCCCAAGGAGGCGCTCGACGAACTCAAAGCGCTGGATGCGCAGGCGGCAAAAGTAACCAAGACCCTCGAAGGGTTGCTGACGCCGGTATCTAAGCTGGTTAACGAACTGTCGAAAACCTCGGGTAGCTTCAAGGCTTTAGCGGAGAGTGAAAAGCAACTGGAGAGCTACACGAAGAAATATACCGAGGCGGTAAACGAACAGACCAGGATCGAGCGGCAGAAGGCGCAGTTGCAGCAACGGCTGGCCGACCTGCAGAGCAAAGAGGCGCAGGAAGTGGCCAACCTCAAAGAGCAAATCCGCCAGCAAACGCAAGAGACCCGTAATCAGGCAAAGGAATCTTTGGCTGCAGCTAATAGTATCGAGGCCTTGCGTGCGCGGGTCGCTGCATTGAAAGCAGAGTGGGCAAAGGCAGACATGGGGTCTGTTCGATTCAAAGAATTGGAAGCGCAATTGGCGAAAGCGACCGCTCAACTGTCTGCGACTGAACAGAAAGTAGGGATATATGGCAGGAACGTAGGTAACTATGCCAGCGCTTTTAATCCGTTGCAGTCCCAGATCCAGCAGGTTGCCCGTGAATTACCTTCATTGACCGTCAGCGCACAGCAATTTTTCTTTGCGATCTCGAACAAACTACCAATGCTGGTGGGCGAGATGGAGCGGGCAAGAGCAGCCAATGAAAAACTCCGTGCAGAGGGGCAAAAGGGAGTTCCGGTTTGGAAACAGATGGTAACCGGTATCCTCGGTTGGCAAACGGCTCTTGTGGTGGGGGGCATACTGTTGACTAAATACGGAAAGGAAATCGGTAATTTTTTCAGTGAATTGTTTACCGGAGGGCCCAAAATAAAAAGTACGACAGAATTGGTCCGGGATTTAAACAAGGCTGTTAGTGAAGACGAATCAATTCAAGGAAAAATAGTAAAGGTGCGAGTATTAAGCCAGCAATTGAATGAGTTGGGCGATAATCTTGAAGCAAAGAAGCGGTTCATCAAAGAAAACGCAGCTGCTTTGAATGAAGTCGGAGAAGGGATAGACACGGTAAATGAAGCTGAAACGGTGTTGAAAAACAATACCGAAGACTATGTGAAAGCCCTGGTGGAGAGAAGCATGGCTGAAGTTGCCATAAAAAAAGCCACAGAATACATATTGGAGTATAACGAAGCGAGGGACAATATGAAAGAAGGGCCCGATTTCTGGCAAAACGTCGGTATCGGGGCATTGGCCATTGTAACCGGAGGGGCTTATAATATCGGTTCGTGGTATAAAGGTCAGGCAAAGGACATGGAAGTTGCAAACGGGAATATGGAGACAGCTACTCAAGAAGCCGTGTCGCACATGACTCAAAGTGCGACTATCATCAAAGGTCTTGGATTAAATTTGGATAAAACCTCTCAAGCAGAACAAACTCTCATGAATGCGCGCATCAAGAATCTGCAGGATGAAGCGCGGGCCCAGAGAGAGATGCAATTGTCGCTTTTGCAGGAGTCAGCAGAGTATAATAAGTCTATGGTCCAAAATGAAAAGATTGGATTTGAAGAGCGTCTCGATGCATTGGATCGGTTTATTGAACAGTCGCAAAATGCCGTCAAAACACAAGCAGATAATGAAATATCTGAACTGATGGCGCAAAAAGCCGAAGAGTTAGGATTGAACCAGAATAGTGCAAAAGATCGGCAGGCACTTGAAAAAGCAACGGCATCGCAAGTTGCTGCCATTCGTAACGCCATGAATAAAAATATCAATGACATTGAGAAAGAGGGCAAAGAGACGCGGGAGGGAATCGCCAGACAAGAAGCGGATGAGGAAATTCGACAGATAGAACGAGCCGCCGCTGCGGGATTACGACGAGATAAACAATTAGAATCCACAAAATTAAGTGATGCAACCTCAAAATACACGACTAACCTCGATGCGGCTGGAGGTAATCCGAAAAAGGCCGCGAAGGCTCGTGAAGAATATGAGGCAGAGGTCACAAAAATCACTCGAGAGGCTGAAATGAATCGACTGCAAACTGCCGTGAACGTCGCCCAATCCATTTTGGATAAAACGGAGAGTTTGGAAGCTGAAGGCTTGGTATCCAAAGAGGAGGTCGAGGAGGCACAAGCTAAATTAGATGAGGCCGGGCTTCAGTTAGCTCGCGAAAATATGAATCAGGCAATCTCGATTGCGGAAGAACAATCGGAGAAAGAGATCGAGATCGAACAGGAGAAAGCCGCAAAAAAACAGGCTATTTGGGAGGCTGTTTTCAAGGTTGCCGGAAAATTGGGAGCGGCTTTATTCGAATCCGCCCAGAACAGGCTCGATGCTGAAAGTGAAGCCAATCAGGAGTGGGCGGATGAACAGCGACAGCGGATAGAAGATTTGGAAGAGTCCGGCGCTATTTCAAAAGAACAGGCCAATGCCCGTAAAGCTGCGGTCGATGCACAAGAAGAGCAGCGGGAAAAGGAATTATCCCGGAAAAAAGCGCAGTTGCAGAAGCAGCAAAGCATCTTCGAGATTCTGCTGAATACCGCATCGGCGATTGTGGCGGCATGGGTACAGCCGTATTTAGCTCCATTTATTATTCCAGTGATTGCGGCAACCGGAGCAGCCGAACTGGCTATTGCGATGGCAACTCCGATCCCCGAATACGCTGCCGGTACCCGGAACCACCCCGGCGGACTGGCCGTGGTCGGCGACGGCGGCCGGCCGGAGGTGGTGATGACCCCGTCGGGCGGACTGTTCCGCACTCCGGCCAGCGATACGCTGGTCGACCTGCCCGCCCGGTCGGTGGTCTTCCCTTCGGTCGAGGAGGCGATGAAGAACCTCGACCTGTTCGTGCCTTCCGTCGCCGATGCGATCGATTCGCTCGACCCGCTGCCGAAAATCGATAGCAGGCCGGATAACCGGACGATAATCAATATCGACGTCGACAGGATCGTGAATACCCAAGAGAAAAATACGCGGGTGTTGAATCAGATCCTATTCGGGGTGAACCGCGACCGCGCCAACCGCCGGTTCTATACGTTGCGGGCCAACCTCCGTCACACTAAAACGTTCAACTGATGATTACCAAACCGACAACCAAATTTGCGCTGGTCGACACACAGGGTGTAGTCGTAGACGGCGCCACAGAGATCGACGTTACCAACGATGTCGGCAGTTGGAAAGAGCTCGAAATCGAACAGTGCCGGGAAGATACCACCGGGGTAATCTCCGAGGTGTCGTTCCCGATTACGTTCCATTTTGCCGCGAAGGAGCTGCTGGAAAAACTGTTCGAAACCAACGGGTTTTATGCCGAAGCCTTGTTCCGGATTTACAAACGCGCGGACTTTTCGGACGATTATACGCTGGTCAGGGAGATGCGCCTGGACTTTTCGACCTACAAGGCCGATCGGAACGGGGTCGAAATCGAGAGCATCAACGACGATCTGTCCGAGTATATCAGCTCCCGGAAAAGTACGAAATACGACATCAAGGTGAGCGAAATCGCCGACAGTAAGAAGTGGCGTTACGAACGGATGCGTTTGCTGGATCGGGGATCGTGGACCTTCCCTTCGTGGGATGGCAAGACAGAAAGCGAAAGGAATTATTATACAGTTAAGGTTAAAAATACAGATATTGCAACCTTGCCAATGAATGTTAATACTGTCGAAATGACTCCTGGTGGGTATGAAAATATTTTCCAAACTCAGGAACACAGCGATGCGGACGGCACGGGCGAGTACAATGATCTGGCTTCTTTTTTCTTTCAGTCGGCGGAGAAAGGTGGGCTTCAGGGACCGTTCACGGTATCCATTAAAGCCAGGATTTGCGCAAATCACTCTCAGAACATTGATTATGCGGCGAATTTACGATGCGTATTGCTATGGAAAAGCATCGGATCTGGCTATAAAATCATTAAATCGTGGAACCATGTGGGCCTGGCTCTTACACCCGAGCCGCACTACGTCTGGAATATAGACTGGATTTCAGATGGAGATTATGAGGTTGCCGCAGGCCAGGAGCACCCGGCATTTCCGGGCATCTACATGAATGCGGGAGATTGTTTGGCGTTTGCAGTGGTTAACGACAATGCGCCGATGTTTAATGATGATGGTCTCACTATGGCTTATGCAACAGTTTGGGCTGACGATGAATTTGACCCAACGGTAACGTTATCCTATATTGGGCGATCCCGAAATAAAGAACAGGATATTAACGTAGTCGATCCGCAAAACTTACTACAAAAGCTCATAGATTTAATGACGGAGCAGAACAGTGGAAACCGGATTTACACAGGAGAAATCGACTGGGGAGAATTGTATCCGGTACAGGTGAGGATCTGTGCCGCCGAAAGCCTGCGGGGATTCCAAGAAGCCGTCCTGCATGGGCAATTCAGCGATTTCGTCGACTGGATGCATGCTTTGGGGTACGAGTACGGGATCGTCAGGAATCACATCCTGTTCAAGCCCAGGGATCAGTATTTTCTAAAAGAGACGACCGCATTGGAGCTCTCCGGAGATGAAGTGGCGGAATTGGAGATAGACGCTGCGGACGATTACGCATACACGAACGTCAAGATCGGCTACGATAAACAGGATTACGAAAGCGTCAACGGCCGGGCCGAGGCGAACGGGACGTTCGAGTACACGACCGGTTTCCTGCGGCGCGAAGAGAAGACCTTGGAGCTGATCAGCCCCTACCGGGCCGACTCCATCGGGATCGAGCTGCTGTGCCGCGAGGCGGACAACAAATCGAAATCGACCGACGACAGTTCCGATAACGATATCTTCTTTGTCGCGCTGAGTGACGACAAAGGCACCTATGTTACCTACAAGACACAGCAAATTACCGACAAAGATACCGGAGTCAGTATGTTCAACGCCCTGTTCAATCCCTATTACTTGGTACAGGCCAACAAGAGCCTGCTGGGGATCACGACGACCCGGCTGCGCTTTGCCGGTACGGACATGAACCGGAATGCCTCGATCGGCTCCGAGAATATTTACCGGGATGTGGAGATTGCCACGTCGGACCAACTGTTCAGGCCGGTGACGTACAGTTTTGCGACAGGCAATTTCAAAGATTTACCCTTGCCTGAAAAGTGGAACGGGCTTGTAAAATTTACGTTCGACGGTGTCCGGCGGACGGGTTTTATCCGAAAGATTATGAAAAACTACTCGTTGGAGACCGAAACGGAATGGCAATTGTGGGCGTCCCTGTAAATTTGGAATCACAGGGAAAACGTTTTATATTTGATAATTCCAATCTAATGTTTCCGTTATGAAAAAGATCCTTCTCGTTTTATGTGTATTGATCTGTCTTATTTTAGGCTGTGATAAAAAAGATACTCCTTCAGTTCAGACAGATTGTTGGAAATTTTCTGTTCCTGATTCTAAGGATTATATGCCTTCTGTTATATGTGGAGAAACGGAAACGGAGATCATGGAAAGAGCAATGAGGCTTGAGGAGTTAATCGGGTTGCCTGTTGTGGTTGAAAAAATCGCAGATTGGGACAAGAACGAAGGCGAACCGCTCGATATGGCCGAACAGACCCGCATCAACAATCAGCTTCTTGGGCTGTGGCAAGAAGTAGACCACCCATCATCACAGTGTAAATATATTGGTTTCCGCTCAGATTTCAAGTATGTCAGATACCATGTATTCTTAGGTAGTGGTGATGAGATGCGATTGTCTCACGATGGTGAAACCTATCATTTCGAGAAGGGGCCGGAGTGCAGCAAAGGTACAGTCTATATATTGGTATTCGGTAAAGAGAAAGCCAGTCTCATCTGTAAATACAAGGGTTTGATATATGAGGGGAGTGTTGGAACCCATCCTGAAACATGGGTGGGTGATCCGAAATATGCTTACGAGCGGAATTGAGTGCAGAACGGACAGTTTTATCGTTTATGGAACAGGCCCCTTTGGGGGCCTGTTCCGTTTATGTTGGGCGATGTCCGGGAGGTCTGTTTTCGACGGTGTCCGTCGGGTGGGTTTGGTTAGTAAACTATTGAAAAACTACTCGTTGGAATCCGAAACGGAATGGCAGCTGTGGGTGGTTGAGCAGGAATAAGGGAAGCAGGGAAAAGCTTTCCCCTGCTTTTTATTTTGTCAATTATTTCTTTCTTTGCAAGAAACTCTTGTGATATGAAAAAACTGATTATCGTCTTAGGGATATGTCTGCTTGGTTTCGGGTGCGATAAGGTGGAAAACGATGACGATCAGATTCGTCAGAACGAGATAAACCGGCAATTTATTGGATTGTGGAAATATGCCGTGCCCCACGATAAAAACACGGAACCTTACTATGGATTTACTGTTAATTTCAAATTCATCAGTTATTATATTTTTGCCGGGGAGAAACATAATAACAAGTCAAATGGAAAATCCTACCGTTTTGAAGACGGACCTATGCATAGCAAGTATAAAATATACAAGTTAATCATTGATAATCAACCCATCTGTTACCAATATATATCCAATGATACTTTATATCGTATCGGCACTTTATCTCAGACAGCCATAGAACAATGGGTTGGAAATAAAGATTACGCCTATAAACGAACAAGCGAATCAATGTACTAAATGCGAAGGCAGGCTGAAAATGTCTGCTTTTTTATAGGCGGGTGTGAGCTGTCAATGGTGAAGTGAATTGGAGTATTGGGAATAATTTCTTACTTTAGTGAATATAAAGTAAGAAATTATGAGAAAGTTAACCTTTATGCTGCTGATATTACTGGCCGCTATTGGATGTAGCAAAAAAGAGGAGGATACTCCAAAGCCCGATCCGGTTGTGCTGCCGAAGTATATGGAGTATACAGGAGTTATAGAAGCTGATCAGTCAGTGGTTGTGCTTAAATTTGACGGATACTTTAAAAATGCAGATAACACTCCTGATTATGACACACCTATCTATGTGTCAGCGGATAAAATCTATTCTTTCATAGTTAACAACGGTTCAAAGGGATTTTTATTTGGTGATGGTGTGCTCAATCTTAACAATGGGTGGGAAGAAAAAGTGCAAGAGAATGGGAATACTTACTACATTTTTAGATTCGACATTCAAAATTCTGGATCTATAACCCTTATGCCGACGAAATATTATAAACCAAATACGCCTGAAGACATAGAAAAAAATAAACGCAGAACCACACGCCCTTTTGTATTATGGTATAGTAATCATATGGCCGGACTCACCTCTGAGGAAAACTCTAATGGCTACACCTTTGCGGCGGAATATGGGCTTACCACAGGACGAGACACTTGTAGCATTATCATCGCTGCAGGTATAGACTGTGAGTTATCCTTCCGTTTTGATGAGTCTATTGACACGAAATCTTTACATGAGGGAGATACCTTAAAAGTGACAGATAAGTATGTTTTCACTTATCTTGAGACTAAAGATGATCTATTGAGATTTAAATTGGAAATGCCGTATTTCGGTTATTATAAATCTGATTTTTCGGATGTTATAGAATTATTTTTAGTGTGTAAACATTTTGATATCGTAAAAAAAGCTTATATACATTCGGAGTGTACTTTCACAATATATCAATCCTATAAATACGATTGTTATCCAGATGTGCAATGGTGTGATTTTTGGTTTCCAGAGGATCAATTACTGCAAAAAGCATGGCATAAGCGAAATAACATAATAGACCTCACTGATGGTAGCGCGATATTGACATGTAATGTAGTTGTTGGCGGTTTAGATCGGTTTAATTTCAATGATTTAGTTGCTGTTGAGAACAATCAATCCTGGTGTATAGTTTCATTTGAACCTGTATGGGGAGAGTATTCGGTTTTTTTTACAGGTAATTATCTATGTTATAATAATGTGTACAGATTTAAGATTCATATTCAAGACAATAATACCTCGCCTGATCAAAAAAGTGCACTTCTGAAACTGAAAATAAGGAATCCTGCAGGGAAATACCTTTTTGCTCAAGGATTTGTAAATATTCGCGTGGCCAGATAAGTCCTACACCTACTCTTTCACACGATCGGGTGGCTCTACAGGTACAACAAGCCCAATCAAAATCTTTTTCATAATTATAACCATAGTTTAAGGAGGCATTTTAAAGTACATAATCTTTTTGTCTTTCCAAATCTTTTCCTATATTTGTAATGACTTCTATGCAGCAAGGCGAGTGTGAGCTCGCTTGAATCGCGGGCATTTTTTATGCTTGTTTGTGAACGATCTATAAACTTCGGTCGTGTACCCCCGTGTGGAGCGTTAATGCGTCCACTGCCTTGCTGGTGGAAGTCAACGGGACAGGCACGACCGTTTTTATTTGTGCCCACAATGACTAAACCAGCATGTTACCTAACCACACAACCACAGCTACGCGCTGCTCGAACGACCTTGTATCCGTCCGGAACAATCAGGTCGTAACCTAGTCACTTCAGGTGGCGCAGGTATTCAAGAAAGAACATTCTAAGGTACTCCGAGCGATCAACGACATGGGATGTAGCGCTTCATTCAAAGAAGCCAATTTTGGCTTGTCTTTCTATATCAGAGATATAGATAGCAGATGGCAACATAAATACCCTCTCTACTACATGACCCGAGATGGCTTCACGTTCCTTGTTATGGGATTCACCGGAAAGGTTGCCGCACAGTTCAAGGAAGCATATATCGAGGCTTTCAACGAAATGGAGAAAGCGATCTCGACCAGTAAGGAGGGCGAGTATGTTGCGAAAGAGTTGCAGAAGTATTGCGTGAGCTACTCCCAATCAGTTAAAAGTATACATGCAGACTGCAAGCAGAGGTTCGGGTTCAGCACCTCCTATTACGGTGATATGCCTGTTTCGCTAACTTATCACAGCGACTGGACGGTACAGCAAAATCTAAAGTACATCCTTCCCCGGTTATCCTGCGCCCTTGCCGACGGGTGGTATGCAGCACACCGACTACTGAAAACAGAAAAAGAGCTGTCAGAGTTACGCAAGACGCTAACTGGCGTGGTGGACAAACTACTTCACGAACATCATATACTGCCATAAACTTGAAGCCCTCTTTCGAGGGCTTTCTTATGTCTAAAACTCATCCTTCTTCTGTCTAAAACCCGAGGCTGAAAGCCAAGGTTTGCGGTCTGTGGTATCGTATTTTTGCTAAAAGCAAGAACGATCTATGGAACAAGGAAAAATCATCTACCCCTTTGCGCCGGACCTGCAAATCTCTCCGCTCAGCTCGCTCAACTTCGAGCACGATTGGCGGCGCGATTTCCAGACTCCGTGCCATTACGAACAGAAGTTCGTACGGTGGGACCGGATTCGTGTCCAGTACGCCGCAACCGACCGTTATTCCTTCAAAGCCTGTATCACCGATAACGATACGGGTCAAACCTCCGTGCTGAACCCGACCGAACTCAAGGCGTTCGAAAACAGCGAGCAGGGCACGCAGGGAAAAGTTTACGAGGTGATGCTCAATGAACTGGCGCCCGGCAGCTACACCTTCGGAATCTACATTGCGCTGACCTCCGACAGGCTCATGGCCCGCAGTTCGTTCCGGGTAGTGCCCGTGCGCGAGGAGGGAACGGTACGCATCACCTACAACCACCGGCGGGACGAATTCGACACCGTTTTCAGTCCGGAGCGGATGTTCGATTTCCGTGTGGAGGGATGTTTCCTGCCTTCCGAAAGTTCGTTTGCGGTGGACAGCGAAGGATTCCGCGACCAGAGCGACCGCTACAAGCAGCTTTCGGCATTGCCTTACCGCAAGGATATTTTCAGCGTAGGCGGCGGGTTCGGGGTTCCCAACTGGGTTGCCGACAAACTCAACTATATTTTCTCGACCTCGTTCGTGCTGATCGACGAGATGAAGTATTCCCGCAGCGAGAGCGCCGTGCCGGAGATGACTTCGATCCACGGCGACTACCCGATGTACCTCTACAAGATCGAACTGGAGAAGGACCGTCACTTCCAGTACGAGGGCCGTTACGGCGGGGATTTCAATTTCGATTACAATCAGGATTACAATACCGTACGATATGACATATAGCGAACTGAAAGCGGCTATTGCCGAAGTGATCAAGACCAACTACAACCAGGAGATCACGGCCGTCGTGCTGCAGGACCTGCTCGACAGCATGGTGGGCATGACCAGGGCCCAGGACGAACGGGTGCTCGGGGAGGCCAGGGACTACACGGATGAACGGGAGGTGGTTATCCGCGAAGATTTTGCGGCGGCCGACGCTGCAACGCTGGCCAGTGCCGGGGAGTATACAAATGGGCGCGAAGGAGCCATCCGAACAGATTTTGCCGCAGCCGATGCAGAAACGTTGCAGTCCGCGAAAGATTACGCAGACACCCACAAGGTAGACAAGACGAAAGTAGGTGCTGCCGGAGGAGTGGCATCGTTGGACGCAGGCGGGTTGGTTCCCTCTTCACAGCTGCCCTCCTACGTGGACGACGTGCTGGAGTATCCGTCGCCGGGCGATTTCCCGTCCACAGGTGAGGAAGGAAAGATCTACGTGACGAAAGACACCAACCTGACTTACCGCTGGAGCGGAACGGGGTACGTGGAAATCTCCAAATCTTTGGCTTTGGGTGAAACCTCCTCTACCGCTTACCGGGGCGACCGGGGAAAAGCAGCCTACGACCATTCGCAGGTCAGGGATGGAAGCAACCCCCACAGGACTACGTTCGAGAGCCTGCTCGGTAAACCCGCCTCATATTCTCCGGTCACGGATCAGAACAGCAACGGCAGCGGATATAAAAAACTCTGGACCGGGACGGAAGATGAGTACGCGGCGTTGAGTGTCCGGGATGCCAATACGCTGTATGTGGTACTCAAGACCGGGGCGAACTATCTCACAGTCACCCCTTCGTCCTTGAGTTTTGCCGGTGAAGGGGAATCCGAAACTTTACAAGTTAATTGTAATGCTTCGTTGAATTGGTCTGTTACCGGCCTGCCTTCGGGTTGGAGCGCCTCTCCTGCTTCCGGAACGGGTCCGGCGACGGTAACGATAGCGGCTCCGGAGAATCCGGCCCCGGCATCGGTGCGGGGAACGATTACCGTTTCGGGTGGCGGGATGACGGCTTCATGCAGCTATCTTCAAGAGGCAGGGCACGATCCCGGGCCCGATCCGGAAAAACCGACGATCACACTCTCTGCCTCCATGGATTTCCCCGCTTTGGGGACGCCCATCGTCAAAGCGGAAGCGAGTCAGGCCTGTCTCGACGACATCACAGTGGAGGTGCGGGGCTATCTTGACTCAACAAACATGTGGGGACCTCAGTATATCAATATTCAATCCGGAAACTCGGGCGGGCAGCTCGAAGTTAGCGGCCTGACTCCTTCGGGTAGCGTCACCATTGAAAAAGTAAATAATACTGAGATTCAGCCTGTAAACACGGATAATGCAACCTATACCTGGTAATGATTACACTTGGGAATAACAAGATAGCCAAAATGTATCTGGGTGCGACCCCTGTAGCCACGTCTTACCTTGGCTCGCAGCAGGTGTATCCCAATGCGTCGTTGGCCCTGTCTGCCGATCTCCTGGCCTTCGCCGCCGCGGGAGGATCGCAGGAGCTGACCGTTGCGGTCGAAGAGGGACAGATGTGGGCACTCTCCGTTCCGGTGGGATGGAGTGCTTCATCTCAGTCCGGGACAGGCACCGCAACACTGACGCTCACGATTGACAACAACACGACTACTGTTGCCCGTAGCGGTGCATTAACAGTCGTTTCGGAGGATTTAACCGCGACGTGTGCGTTGGCACAGGCGGCCGGGGCGAAGTCCTATGGGGAGATCTCCATCGGGGCTTACGGCTATGGAGTGCTTCCGGCCGGGGGCGGAACGGTATCGCCGACGCTTGCGTACTCGCAACCGTGGACTTGGAACGGCGTGAACGGATCGGGGGGAACGATTACTTCCGGGGCCACGGTCGCCTATTCCGGTTCCGGGGTAGATGCTGCCACCGGAACGGTGTTCGCGTCCACGAAAGGTACGACAGAGTCGGGCCAGACGACCGTTGCGACAGCTACGGTTTCGGTGTCGCTTAACGGAAAATCCGCAGCGAAAGAGGCCGTAGTATTCCAGGAGGCGAACAGCGCTACTTATGGAAATGTAACGCCAAAGAATATCACGGTTGCGGATATCCCGGCCTCCGGAGGAACAATCAGTGAGGGGACTTTGGCTACAGACTTTACACAGACAATCAGTTATACTTCCGGGGCGACACGTCCCGGTGCAGTCACGTATGTATGGGACGATCCGGTATCGGCCCCTTCCTTGGGAACGACGATTCAAAACAGAACGAAAATCGGCAGTCTGGCATTGCGTGCTTACGGAGAGGGCAGTAAAAACACGTACAAAGCCACGGATGTATACCAGGCCGGGAACTATGTGAGTTCGCTTGCCGTGAAAGCATCCACATTCAGTTACGGTACCCTCGGAGCCGGAGCGGCTTCCATTTCGCCGACCGTCAATGCCGACGGTGCATGGACATTCACTTTCAGCAGCGGTGCCACATCTTCCGAAGCCCCATCATCCGTTTATGGTATTTTCAGTGTCGGTGTAACCTATTCGCTCGGATCGGTGCAGAACGGATTTACGGTGGTAGACGCGTCTACAGGCACCCTGACGGGTACCGCGCGGGGAACCGAAATCGGTAATGCCCGTACATCGGGAATCGTCACACGGAAAGTCGATGGGGTGTGGACCCCGGCTGCGGCGTACAATGCCGCCGGGACAAAAACTACATCCGCATCCAAAACCGCCACCTGTACGCAGGAGGCGAACTCCATTACAGCTTATGGTACTCCTACAGGGCGCACTTTGGCGGTTTCCGATATTCCGGCATCGGGAGGAACGGTGTCAAGTGGCACTTTAGGGGGAACGATTACGCAGTCCCGTACATATACATCAGGGTCCACGGATTCCGTATCTAATCCGACAGCCAGTGCATCGAGCTATTCTGCTGCAATATCGGCAAACAATTTGGGAACCACCATTAAGAGTAAAACCTCCATAGGTACACTGACTTATTACTATACCTGCAATGGCATACAAGGTTCTGTATCGGCAACGGTTTATCAGGCGGCAAATGCGGCCACGTCGATCACCTACGGAACCCCGTCCGTATCGCTGGCAGTCTCGGACATCCCGGCCAGCGGCGGGTCCATCAGCTCGGGCACCGTGACCTACTCCCAGAGCCGGACACAGAACTACACGTCGGGAGGAACTACTGCACTCTCCGCGCTTACCTCCGGCGGGTCGGTGTCCTATTCGGCGGCGGTATCGGCTGCGTCACTGGGCACTACTATCAAGGCCCGTACGTCGGTCGGAACGCTGACAGCCACCGTAACAATGAGCGGCAAAAGCGGCAGCGGATCTGCGATAGTTTACCAGCAGGCCAATACGTTTAGCGACAACAGTATGAAGCTTCATTTCGGAAGTTTCACCGGAGCCAACACAATAACTGTCGGGGCGGGTTCAAGTTCTACGGCCGTGTATCTGGAAGTGACCCGGCTGTACACCTCAGGTGTGTATCAATCTGGTTATAATGTAACGACAGGAGGGACTTTTACGGTATCAGGAACTGGGTTTAGTATCAGTGGTTCTAATGTTATTGCCGCTAGTAGAGGAACTACTGCTGGAGCTGCCAGATCAGGCACTGTAACTGGTAAATATAGTCATCTGACTGCGACTGGGACTATAACTCAGCAGGAGAATAAAGTAACTAACTCAAATTACAATCCCAGAATTACCGCCTATGGAACTCCGTCTGTAAGCATCGGTTCGGGTATTACAGCTGCGGGAGGACGCGCAACTGTGACGCACAGCGTAACAAATACCCAGACCTATAATGCCCTGTATGCATCCGGAGCTACTGGACCCGATCAGACCAGAAGCGTAGCAGGAACGACCACGATAACCCTGACCGGAAATGGAAACAGCAGGTTCAGTTTGTCGGGGAATATCATCTCCCACAGCAGTATGGGGACAAACCTAACTACTGATACGGTTACTGTAACTGCTACCAACTCAGGCCAAACTTCCAAAACTGCTTCCGCCTCTAAAAGTGTCACCAATGGCAGGGCTGTAGCCGGAACTACCGGCGGAGTGACTACATACGGGCATGTTACTGCCGGGAGTATTATCAATAAGACGATTCCCGCATCCGGAGGGTCAGCAACTGCTACGGCAGGGAGTGGTTCCCAGGCATGGAGCAAAACGGCTATGGTCACCTCCTATGAATACGATTCGGGCGCTACGAGCGATGCAACTATTGAAAACGCCTCTTCCGGCACCAATACGATATCTCCCAGCGTAGGGTCGATTACGGCTTCAGCGGCATCCAAGGGTACGACCGTATCAGGGACTACTACGGTGAAATCCCAGGCTGTAACATGGAGCGGCGGAGGCAGTAAATCGGCATCGGGCACAATGTATATCTATCAAGCTGCTAACGAGGTAGTAGTCCGAAACAACTTTATTGTCACCTCATTCTCGTATCCCAATATCGTTTATTCTGGCGGCACTGTAACACCGACGGCAACGACTGTGGAATATGACGCCTACTACACCTCGGGCGCAACACAAACTGGTTATGGTTTGCCGCCTGGTGGGACACTGGGTTATATGAGTGTTTCCTTGCCTAGTGGGTTCAGTTTAAATTCAACAACCGGTGTCGTAACTGCCGGAGCAAACAGTTCTACCAGCACAAGAAGTGCAACAATAAGGGCTAGAGTCCAATACGACGGAAGTATAGTAGCTTCTAAGGATGCCACAGTTACTCAAGCTGGAGTACCTGGCCCGACAAGAGTAAATATTTCCATAAATAACCCGCAATTAACTGGTGGTGAGGTTGTTATTGCTTTTAGCCCAGCTTGCTATGACACTTTAACTATTTTGGTCATGGGATATTTACAAGATGGTAGCTTGTACTCAGTATACAGAAATGTTGGAGGTGGTATTACAGAAGATAGATTCTATCCTAATGGAGCTTGGGCTGATTCAGCATCTATTGAAAATATAGATGGTGAAGGTATCCCTCCAGTAACTAAAACTAGAGGAATTTATTATTGGTAATACCTAACTCGCAATCAACTTTTAACACACAACTACAATGACAAAACCGAACCTTTGGCAGATCATCACCGGGATGGTGGTGACCGCAATCTGCGGAGTGGCCCTGAACATGGGCGTGTTCTCGTTCTTTCCTGCGCTGATCGTGGCGATTGCGTGGGCCGGGATCAAACAGACTTCCGGCAAGGAATACAAGGACAAGAACGGTAACTACACAGATCCGAAGTTCTGGAAGGATTTTGTATCCGTGATGGCCGGGACATTGGTGATGTGGGCCATCGTAATGATCGGATAATTATTCGGCGGCAGAACCCGGCGGAAAGTCCGCCGGGCTTTCCCGGCCAGTAAAATAACGAATATGGAACATTTGAATTTACAAGCCCTCGCCGATAACCTGAGCCTTTTCGCGTTCATCTACCTGTGCGTGTTCGGCGCAATCGTAATGGATTTGTGGAGCGGGGTGCGCAAAGCCCGCCGCCGGCACGAACTGCGCATGAGTAACGGCTACAAACGCACGGTAGACAAGATCGCCCGATACTACAACATGCTGCTGGTGGTCTCGATTATGGACGCGCTGCTGATCGTCTCCCAGGCGCACAGCTTTTGCTCTCTGCCGTGCCTGCCTTACCTGACGATCATCGGGGCGCTGTTCCTCTGCTTCATCGAGCTGAAAAGCATCTTCGAGAAGGCGGAGGACAAGACCAGGTTCGCGGAATCGGCACTGCTGGCCGGGAAGATCATCGCCAACAAGGACGATCTGAAAAAGCTGGTGGAGGAACTGGGTAGAGAGAAACCCGAGAAAGAAACGAACGATGAGTAACGCAAGAGGCATTCGCAACAACAATCCCGGCAATATCCGCAAAGACGGATCGGTGTGGCGGGGAGAGGTGGCCGGGCCGGATAAAAATTTCAAGACCTTCGAGACGATGGCCTGGGGCATTCGTGCAATCTACCACCTGCTCAATAATTATCGCCTTCTGTACGGTTGTGACACTATCGAGAAGATGATCCGGCGGTGGGCACCTCCCGAAGACGGGAACGATACGGAGAGTTACATTTCCACGGTGTCGAACCTCTCCGGGGTGCCGCGCACCAGCCGCCTGACGACAACCGATCGTTCGGTGATGGAGCCTATCGTGCGCGCGATGCTCCGGGTTGAGACGGGGATGGATGTTTCTGCCGCAGACTATAACCAGGCGTGGAAACGATTCTTAAAGCACAAGAAATGAAAAATGCTTTGATCGTAATTGCAGTACTGGTCGTCGTATTCCTGCTGGGGCGCTGGACAAAGAATTTCGACCCGGTTAAGATCGTACAGTACGATACTTTGCCGCCAGTCGTGCGTCTCGACACGGTCAGAGATACGGTGCCGGTACCGAAATACGTGCATATCGTTCGGTATGACACCATCCACGATACAGCAGACGGGAAACCTATTCACCTTCCTATTCCGATCGGTCGTTACCTGTTTACCGACGATTCGACCTATCGTATGGAGGTAGAGGGCTACAATGTGCAGGCAAACAGTATCGAAGTCTATCCCCGGACGGTTACACAAACCGTTATCCAGCGGATCGGGGCTCCCGGCAGGCCGAAACGCTGGGGGATCGGCGTGAGTGCCGGGGCAGCTTTAACGCGGCAAGGCGTGCAACCTTATATTGGGATAGGAGTACAGTATAATTTGATTTCGTTTTAGATTCAAATATTAAATTGTATTTTTTAAAAATATTTATTTTAATAATTGTATGTCAGATACTTGTGTTATTGTAAAAGTTGTCTTAATTTAGTAAGGCGAACTAAAACCTGACGATTATGAAGAATTTGCTCTCATTGGCAGTTTGCTTACTCACCCTGGTAGGCTGCACAAAAAATGTTACAGAGACACAAACCCCCGTTGCGCAAAACGCAATTCAGACTAAAGCAACAGCCTCTGTCACGGTGGATGTGTATGTCGTATTTGAAAGTCTCCGTGAAATAACTACGTCATGGGGCGGACGTTTAGGGTTAGGTGGATGGAGCAATACTATCTATTCGGCAGTTAATCCGGTACAATGCCGACAATATGGCATCAAAGGATTGTCATTTGAATTGAAAAACGTTAATTTTAATGGAAATCCGAACGAAACTGTCTATATGAATTTCGATTTAGACCTGTCGGAATATGGCGAACCGATTCCGGCTAGCCCCACTTCATACACTTATTTGGATTTGAATAGCGTAAAAGTGGTACCTTCAAATATTTCGGTCAACCTGAATGTCACAGGTGTCGCCACAGGGACCAGTTCCGGCGGGGGTGGAACAGGCCCTGGCGGCGGGGGAGGCATAGAGCCTCCGATTGATCCCATTCCCGGTGATACCATTCTTTGATTCCGTGCCCTGAGATGATGTTAAACAATAAAGGTCGGCTTACAAAAGCCGACCTTTTTACTGTAAAGAGTGAAACTAACGCACACGAATCGATTTGACCGCCGATCGGGCGAAACGCAATGTAGAATTGCAAAATCAGGCATCAGACATTGTAAAAGCGAAAAGGGCTGTGCCGTGGTGGGTATGGGTGGTCTGGGTGGTATGGGTGGTCTGGAAGATTCTGCGTATAGTTACCTGAGAAAAATAATGCCGATTTTGTATTTTACCCCAGGCGGATCACTCCCCTGACGAATTGCATAAAAAACCGTTCCCCGAAACCGGGAAACGGTGGAAAATATATTAATTGAAGAAAGAAGAGGGAGAACTAAGGTGCGAAGAGCACTCTCACCGGCCGATTCGTTTTCCGTCGAAGTGCCGGTTCCGCCATACTTTCCGGGCAGGAAGCGCCGCAGGAGTGAATCGGGAAACGTTTGCTTCCTTTCTGTCGGTTCGGGCACTCGAACCTGCGGAAACGGTTTTGACATCAAGCAAAGCCGGTCCTTCCATTTCGAACATGCGTCGGAGCATTTCATCTGCTTTCGCCGGATCGGACAGAGAGAACCCCTCCATGCCCATTACCTGGGCGAAAGCTCCGAAATCGGTATCGTACAGGTCGGCTTCCCACTTTTCCCGTCCGGCCATTTCAGCCAGCAACCGCCATAATCCCCCGGAGAGGGAATTCAAAACCACGATCTTGATCGGAAGGCGGTGCCGGACGATAATGGAAAAATACCGGCCGAACGAAGAGGTGTCGGCACGGCTGCATAACACCACGATGCTCCTTTCCGGCCAGGCCAATGCCGAGTCGACCGCTTGGGCGAGCGTATTCCCTTCGGATACGATAATATCCCGCCTGTCGTTTTTTCGTGAACTTTGGATTCTGCAGTCCGTAACGATTTTCCGATCGACCATAATGACGGAACTCTGCTCGACGTTACGGTCGACCCACCGAGCGATATAATTCGACGAGATTGCATGGGGATTTCCCTTATCGGTATCAGTTCGTTTCATAATAGCGTGCCTTATATAGTATAGATTCTGGTATTATCGGACAGGCGGCCCCGCCGTTATCGATCGATTTTCAAAGAATATGCCATTTTTTATTCCAGAACAGTACTCAATGCAAAACATCGCCATGACGACACTTCGCACTCTCCCCGCTTCGATATGAAATCATCTTGTTCAAATGCTTTGTATGCCAAAGTAGAATATCGCCTGGTGGTTTGCTTGCATAGCCCTGATGGATTTCATGATACCGATACTCTACGGTATTGTTCACGGTTCTGGTCGCCAACATTGTTGAGCAGTTGGTTGGGGGATCGGCGTGAGTGCCGGGGCGGCTTTAACATCGAAAGGCATACAACCGTATATAGGGGTAAGGGTGCAGTATGACCTTATTGTGCTTTAGATACAATGTTAAATTGTATTTTTTAAAAATATTTATTTTAATTACTATGGCTCAGGTACTTGTATTTGAAGTTTTGTTATATTATCTTGCAATAGATAACCTAAAACTTAACGATTATGAAAAAACTGATTCTTTTATTTGTTTGTGCTCTTCTGTCTTTTACGTTCGTTAACGCAAGTGATGTTTCGGAAATTAAAACGGCATCTTCTGACACTCAATTGGAAGTAGTTACCCTCGATCTCGTTTTTTCTTCTTTTGTTGGGGTGTCTTACGATGAATACGGAAATCGCTACGAGGGAAACTGCGTCCAATTCCATTGTCCCAATGCCTGGCAGTACGGCATTGACCAAATCGATGTATACATTCATAATGTAACTACACCGTCAGAGAACAATGCTACAGTGTGGGTCCAAATGATTGACGGAGGACATGGTTATTCAGAAATGGTGCCATGCACATTAACCGCAGGCAGTTATGTCGACCGGAGTATGATTCGGGTGACATCGACAAATCCCAATTACGTTTTCTATTTCAATATTAGCGGGATTGCTTCCCGGTAATAACGATTCTTATACAGATTACAATGTTCTGTCATTAAGCCACTCAAAGAGTGGCTTAATTTTTTGCCTGTAGATGGCAGATTTCGATCACAACCGCGACCGGAATCTACATGCGCGAATCGGATTCAACCGCTGATCAGTTGAAATGCAATGTATAATTGCATAATTAAGTATCGAATATTGCAAATACGAACAAGGCCGTGATGGATGCGGATTAAGTAAGGAATAGTCTGCAAAGGTTTTCATACTCTGATAAGCCGTACAGAGCTTGAAAGTGAAAGTTTGGCAATATAATTGACGATTAACGTAATATCAATTAATTTTAAATCTCATAGCTCAATGATCAGACGCTTATTTGTTGTTTTGCTGGTAATGTGCGCTGGCTGGTCCCAGCCGGCCGAGGCTTGTACGGGGATTACTTTGGTCTCCAAGGACGGAGCTCGTGTTCTCGCCCGTACGATCGAGTGGGGCGGAAGTAATCTAAATAGCCGTTATGTGGTTGTGCCGAGAGGATATACGCAACCAATACTTTTACCAGGCGGAAAACAGGGAACATTGTTTACAGCGCAATACGGTTATGTCGGTTTTGCGGTGGAACAGGAAATATTCGTTGCCGAAGGAATGAATGAGGCTGGACTTTCGGCCGGATTGTTCTATTTTCCCGGCTATGGTCAATATCCGGAGTATGATCCACAACAAAAATCTACAACTGTTGCCGATCTACAACTGGTTCCCTGGATATTGGGGCGATGTCGTACGGTCGAAGAGGTGGAAGCTGCAGTTCGTGAATTACGTGTAGTTTCCATCGACCCGCGTGCTTCGACCGTTCATTGGCGGTTTGCCGACGTATCGGGGCGTCAGGTTGTATTGGAAATTATAAACGGTCAACCCCGTTTTTACGAGAATAAGTTGGGGGTACTGACCAATTCCCCCGGATTCGACTGGCAAATGACGAACCTGAATAA